>Ga0209274_10000428_pt1 | contig 26309 bp, 22 predicted proteins | sample HubBroMetageREF1_FD_188343 | JGI IMG/M metagenome (GOLD analysis project Ga0209274, IMG submission 188343) | Reference soil microbial communities from the Hubbard Brook experimental Forest, New Hampshire, USA - Hubbard Brook CCASE Soil... | ecosystem: Environmental > Terrestrial > Soil >...
AGCGCTGTGATTTTAAGAGATCTGGAAGGCTTATCCTACGAAGAGGTGGCTGAAGTGCTCGAAGTTTCCGTCGGCACCGTAAAATCGCGAATCCTTCGCGGCCGCCGTTTGCTGAAAGAAATTCTCGATCCTCTGGTGCGTGCTCCGGAACGGACCCCTTCCGCGGCTCCGGAACAGGCGAGCCTGTCGTATCCGGCAACCTCTGAGTTGCATACCCATCAACATCCATCGCCATCTGTCACCACATCCGCGCCGTCAGTTTCTCCGCTGGCCGCGAATGTTGCCGCACGGTCGTTGCGAGGTCTCCGATGAATTGCCGCCAGGCCGAACGCTATCTCCCGGGATATCTCGATGGAGCCATTTCGCCGCGGCAGCATAGCCTTGTCCGCGAACACCTCGGCGCTTGCGAAGATTGCAACGAGCAGCTGGAGCGCTTCCGCCGTTTGGCGGTTTGTCTCGCCGGCGTTGCGCCGGCTCCGCCGCCTGCGCACTTGGCGGTGCGCATACGCATGCGCGCGGTGCAGTCAGGCGCGCCTTGGGCGGATGTTCGCCGCTGGTGGTCTCGCACAGTCGTTTCATTCGAAAATATTCTGAAGCCGCTGGCCGTGCCGGCTACTGGCGGAATTTTGACGGCACTGGTGGCCTTCGTTCTGATCGTGCAGAACATTCTGGTGGGCGTGCCGATGACCGGAATTGTGCCGAACGATCTTCCTCTGAACCTGGTGCAGCCTGCGCGGCTAGAAAGTCTCGCGCCGTTCCCTGTGCCCGGCGTGGTTGGCTCTGCGGCACATTCAGAGTCCGGCGAATTGTTGCTGGAGGCGACGCTGAACGCTTCGGGCGAAGTGGTTTATTACAAGATTCTCTCTGGCCCCAATGATCAAGCCGTGCAGCGCCAGCTTGATCAGGTGATGCTCTTCTCGCGCTTCCGTCCGCAATTCAGTTTCGGGCGCCCGCAGGCAGGCGGCCGCGTGTTGGTGAGCTTCAGCGAAGTGCGCGTCCGCGGCTGACGCGGCACGCGCCGAGCCTTTAATTGGTCTAGCGCCATCGTGCTGTGACGTCGCACTGTCATCCTGAGCCTGCTGAAGCGTCTGTGTGAGAACTGCAAAACCAGTACTTCAGCTGAAGCGGGACTGATTTTGCCGTGTTTGTGTCGTGGCTAAAGCCACGACCTACAAAGATTCCCGAGATCTGACACGCACTCTAAAGGCACAATCCACAAAGATATTCGAGTTGTCGCGAAGACTTTATGCACGCCTGACTGCTTGACTCTGTTCAGGCTGCCATTTAGAGTCTCTCTGCATCTTTTACACAAGACCTGCGCGCTGCACGGGGCGGCACGCGCGTTTCTGAATCCGATGCATTCAATTCGACGAAATCGCTAAGGAGTTCCATCATCCCAACGCATCACCAGAAATTTTCAGCGCACGTTTTTGTTGCCGCCATCATCATTTTGCTCGGCATTGTCTGCGCTCGCACCACACGCGGCCAGGCCGGTCCCGCGGACGCGCAGACTGGAGTAAGCGTCGCGGCCAGCCAGCAGGTTTTCTCGGTAATGTGCGCGCTGGATGCCGCCGGATTCGCCGCCGACGAAAGCACGCTGAGCGAAATGCCATCGCGCCTGGCGCTGCGCGGCGAATTGCTGAAGCTGCAAGGACCCGCCACCGCCGCGCTGCGCCAGTTCTATCACGATTACGCGCTGGCCGATCCCGGCGAGACGCTCTCGCGCTACATTACTTTCGCGCTGGTGATCGGCCCGCCGCCGAGCTTTACGTTTCTGTTGGACCACGACGTGATGCCGCCCGACGTACTGGCCATCGAAAGCTTTCAGGAAGTCCTCGCCAATTTTTATCACGAAGCGCATCTGGACCTGCGCTGGGCTTCGGTGGAACCCGAATACAATCGCGCCGTCGAGCGTTACCAGTCTCCGGTGCGCCGCGTCGTCACCATCTCCGACGCGTACTTGCGTGAGATTTACAGGCCGCGCTACGCACATTCCTTCACGGTTTACATCGAGCCGCTGGTGGGCAATCGCACCAATTTCCGCAACAACGGCAATCATTACGCGATCGTGGTGGACGGCGGCCCGCAATTTCCGGAGGCCGACGTTCGCCACGCCTATTTGCATTTCGTGCTGGATCCGCTTCCGCTGAAATACCGCGAATCGGTGATGAAAAAACGCGGCCTGCTTAATATCGCCGCGCGCGCACCACGCCTTTCCGCCGAATACAAGAACGACTTCATGGCTTATGCCGACGAATGTCTCATCAAGGCGGTCGAGCTGCGCATCCGCCATCTGAAGCCGGACCAGGAGGAAGCCGTGCTGGCCGCAGACGATCAGGACGGATTCATCATGGTTCGGTCGTTCGTCGTGCAGTTGCAGAAGTTTGAGAAAGCGGAGCCAGCGATGTCGTATTATTTCCCCGACCTGATTGACGGGATCGATCTGGCGGCCGAACAGAAGCGCCTGCAGAATTTCCAGTTTGCGGCATTGCAGGAAGCGGGTCCGGAGAAACCCGCGCCCGGCGCAGCGCGCGGCGGGTTGCAGCCGGGCCAAGCGGTGAATCCGCAAACGGAGCTGGAGACCGCGTTGGCGCAGGGCGATCATGAGATCGCGCTGCAGAATGCCGCGGCGGCCGGCAAGACGTTCGAAAAGATCCTGGCGCAATATCCGGACAACGCCCAGGCGAGTTTCGGCCTGGCGGTGGCTTCGTTGCTCAATCACGACGCGGACCGCGCGCAGGAGCTTTTCGAAAAATTGGTAGCCGCTGCGCCCACGGCCGGAGGTGCTGGCGCTGACGCCGGATCCGACAGTCAGGCGGCATCGGCTCAGCCCGCGGGCGAGACGCCTACCGCGGCGAGCGTTGCTCCCGATCCGGGGATCGTCTCCTGGTCGCACGTGTACCTGGGGCGCCTGCATGATTTCGCGGAAGAGCGCGACCAGGCTCTGGTGGAATATCGCGCCGCGCTGGCGATTGCGGGCGCGCCGGAAGCCGCTCGCGTGGCCGCGCAGCGCGGGATTGACGCGCCGTACAATCCGCGCGGCGCCGGCGGCAGCAGTGCGCCGCCAAAACAGTAAGCTTCAACCTGTACTAGCAACCAGCGGCTGGCGGCCGGCTGCAGGTTCGGAGTTATTCTAAAAAGGAAGGCAACAAAACATGACTCTCCCTTCGATCCGCAGTGGCATCGCAGCTCTCGTGATCCTTCTCGCCTGGTTCGTTTCGGCGCCGAATTCTCTCGCGCAGTATCAGCAGGCCGCGCCTCCTGCTAATTCGGGCTCACAATCCCAGCCAGCGCAGCAGGCGCAGAAGGGAACGCAACCGGCAGCCGCGGCCGCAGCGCCGAAAGCCGATCCCGAAGAAGAGGCCGCTTACAAAGCTTTTAACGATACAAAACCGGACGACGCGGACAAGCGAATCCAACTGGGCGAGCAGTACGTCCAGAAATATCCCAGCGGCAAATACCTCGAGCAGGTCTATCAAGGCCTGACGACTGCGGAATATTCCAAGCAGGATTTCGCGAAGATGTACGCCGACGCCGATAAGACGCTGGCCGCGAATCCCGACGACGTCACCGTGCTGGTTCTGGTCGGCTGGGTGATCCCGCACAACTACGATCCCAACGATCTCGCTGCGGAAAGCCAGCTCGCCAAGGGCGAGAAGTACGAAAAACACGCGCTCGAAGTCCTAGCCACTTTGCCGAAGCCCGCGAATATGACCGACGAACAATTCGCCAAGGTGAAGGCGCAGGGCGAAGCTCAGGCGCACAGCGGCCTGGGACTGATTTACTTCCGCCAGCAGAACTACGAGCAATCCATCGCTGAGTTGAAAAAATCCACCGCCGACCCCGCGAACCAGGACGCCACCGATTATTACGTGCTGGGAAGGGATCTAAGCCAGCTGAAGCGTTTCTCGGAATCCGCCGACGCATTCGCGAAGTGCGCGGCGATTCCCGGTGGTTTGCAGGACCGATGCAAGCAGTCGGGCGCGGACGCCAAGAAACAGGCGGCCGGCCAGCCTGCGCCATCGAAATAACGGACAGGGGATCGCGCCATGACAGCAGAGGAGCGCGCCGAACTCGAAGCGATCCTCGGTCACCATTTTCAGCGACCCGAGGAGCTGGATCGCGCGCTCACGCACCGGTCGCATCGCCAGTCGTCGCAAGGAACGGACAACGAGCGGCTGGAATTTCTGGGCGACCGCGTGCTCGGGCTGATCGCGAGCGAGCATCTCTGCCGATTGTTTCCCGATTGGGACTCGGGGCAACTTTCCAAGGGGCTCGCGCGCGTGGTAAGCGCTACGTCGCTGCATGCGGCCGCTAAGAAATTGAAACTCGGGCACTATCTTCGTCTTGGGCCGGGCGAGGAAAAAACCGGCGGCCGCGATAAGAAGAGGTTGCTGGCCGACGCTTACGAAGCCATTCTCGCGGCGATTTATCTGGATGCGGGGCTCGCGGCTGCATCTGCTTTCTTGCGGCGCACGGTGCTCGACCCCGCGCTTTCCGGCCATGGCGAGGGACTGGAACGCGCGGATCACAAATCGGCGTTGCAGGAATGGCTGCAGCAACGCGCGCGCTCGCCTGTCGAATACCGCATTCGCAGCGAATCCGGCCCGGAGCATCAGAAAGTTTTCGAGGTTGAAGTTTGGCACGGTGGTGAACGTCTCTCTGTATCCACAGGCCGCAGCAAGAAAGAAGCTGAGCAGCAAGCCGCGAACGCCGCATTGGAGATCCTGGAAGCTCGCGACATTCCACACCCTTCGTAGCGGCAGCTCTCGGCGCTATCATCCTGAGTGAAGGGACGGATCTCAGTAGTGAAGGGACGGATCTCAGTGCGGCTTTGCCGAGCGCTCGCGTCCTCGATCCCCGCTTGCTGATTTTTTCCACAAGCTGCTAAAGTGAACGCATGGCATCTGAAACCACCGCGCTACCGGCGCCAGCGCCCGATGTGGCAGCGCTCGCCGCTCCCAGCACGCCCACAACGCCGCAGAAACTCGCGCGGTCGCGCAGCGGCCTCGCCGAATTTCTGGAAATGCTGCTGGTGACGATGCTGCTCGCGCTCTTCGGCACCACCTTCGTTGTGCAAGCGTTCAAAATCCCATCCGGCTCGATGGAACCAACGCTGCTGATCGGCGACCACGTCTTCGTCAACAAATTCGTTTTCGAAGGCACTGGCGCGTGGTACGAAAAATTCCTGCCCTATCGCGATATCCGCCGCGGCGACATCATCGTATTCAAATATCCCTTCGACGATCATCCGCATTACGTGAAACGCGTGATCGGCCTGCCGGGCGACCGCCTGCGCATCGTGAATGGCGACGTTTACATCGACGGGGAACTGCTGCACGAACCTTACGTGGTGCACAACCCGGCGTCCCAGGATCCTTATGCGGATAATTTTCCGCCGAGCAATCGCAAGGCTCTGCCATTCGTCGCGCGGCGCGAATGGGCTGCGCATCTTTTCGATTACGTGCGCGACGGTGAGCTGATCATTCCTCCCAATCATTATTTCGCCATGGGAGATAATCGCGACCTCAGCGCCGATAGTCGCTACTGGGGCTTCGTGGATCGCGATTCGATCATGGGCAGGCCGATGGTGATTTACTGGTCGGTGCGCGCCACTTCCGATGATTATCGTTCGCGCGGCGTGTCCAGCGCGCTGAGCGGCATGGGCCAGACGCTGCTGCACCTGCGCGCGCAGACCCGCTGGAACCGCATGCTGCGCGAAGTTCATTAACACGATGGCGGCGCGCGGTCGTTAGTCATGTCGCAAACACTCTCTGAACTTGAACTCCACACAACGCCGCTCGATGCGGCGCGGCCGCGGAGGCGTGCGTGGTCGCGCTGGGCGAAATGGCTTGCCGCGCTGTTGATTTTTCTGTGGCTCGCGGATTTAGGCGTCTCGCTCTTGATTCGCCACACGCGTCTGCAACGTCGGTTGACGGCGCGCCTGGAAACCGTTTTCGGCCGCAGCGTCGAAGTAGGCAGCTACGATTTTTCACTGTGGGGCGGGCCGACACTCGAAGCGCACTCCGTCACGTTCGGCGAGGACCCGCGGTTCGGCCAGGAATATTTTCTGCGCGCGGATTCGCTCACCGTGCGGTTGCGCTGGCAAAGTTTTTTCCGCGGACATATGGAATTAGGCGCGATCGCGCTGGATAGTCCTAGCCTCAATCTGGTGCGCAATGCCGAGGGCGACTGGAATGTCGCTGAATGGCTGCCGAAGTCCACAGGTCCGGCTGCACTGTCCTCGCCAGCTCCTGCCGTGCGATTCGGGCGCATTGACGTGACTTCCGGCCGCATCAATTTCAAGCGCGGCGACGAAAAGCTTCCTTTCGCTTTGACCAACGTCAACGGCTACATGGAACCGGACCGTTCCGGCCGATGGACGCTGAACCTGGAAGCTGTTCCGGCGCGCGCCGCCGTGCTGCTGCAGCAGGCCGGCACGATTCGTGTTTCCGGCCACGTCGGCGGCACTTCTTCGCGCCTGCGGCCTGCGGTGCTGGATCTGGCGTGGGACGAAGCGTCGCTCTCCGACCTACTGCACCTTGCGCACGGTTACGATTTCGGCGTGCGGGGAGATTTGGCTCTGGTGGTTCACGCGGAAACCCAGGGCAATAATTGGGCGCTGCAAGGCCGCGCCGAACTGCGCCGCTTGCATCGCTGGGATTTCGCGGCGCGGCCCGATAATCCCGCGGTCAACGTGAACGCGAAAATGATTCTCTACCCGCTCGCGTCGGGACTGGACATCACCGAAGCTACCATCGAAGCTCCGCATTCCTTTGCGCGGGCGGAGGCGCACTTTGCGTGGCCGTCGCCGGCGGAGCCACAATTCGCGGCACAAAACGTGAGCGTGGCCGCCTCACCTGCGCAATTCGAAATCACGCAATCGCAGCTGGATCTCAGCGACGTGCTCGCCTGGATCCGCGCGTTTCATTCCGATGTCGCGCCGGACGTCGCGCTGCGCGGATTCGCCAGCGTGCGCGCGGGATTTTCGGCTTGGCCGCTGCATTTGACTTCCGCGGCTGGCGCGATCGTGAACACCGAGCTCGCCAGCGCTCGCCTGCGCGTTCCGGCGCATCTCAGCCAGGCGCTGTTTCGTTACGACCACGAAATGTTCTCGCTGCTGCCCGCAACGATTACTTACGGCGCATCCGATGGCGCAATTCATGCGGAAGCAATCGCCGGCGCGGGCCAGCGCGAATTTCCCGTTTATCATTTGTCCGGCAGCCTCACGCAAGTGCGCGATCTGGTGGCCACTGCGGGTGCGCTGGGATGGAATATTTCGCGCGGCTGGGATCTGGCCGGTCCGGTGCGTTGCGATTTGCGTTGGCAGGGCGCGCGGTTTCCGTGGGAAACGCAGCCTGTGGGCAGCATCGAGTGGGGCGGGGAACCGGCGGGCGCTTCGCTGCTGACGCCGTTCCTGAATCAGCCGGTAAAACAGATCAGGGCGCGCGCGGAATTGAAGCCGGGGTTGCGGCATATCGCGCTCACTTCCGCGGATGCTTTCGGCGCGCGCTGGACTGGCACATTCGATCGTCACGATCTCGCGACCGGATGGCAATTCGCGCTATCCACGGAGGAGCTTTCCGCCGCGGATCTGGATCGCTGGCTCAATCCGCGCTGGCGGCAAAGTTTTCTGGACCGCATGTTGCCATTTCTGAATTCCAGTTCGCCCGCGAATGCCGTGACGGAAAATCTGCGCGCCGAAGGCCGCATCAACATAGAGGAATTCGAGCTCGCGCCTGTGGCTCTGCACCATTTGCAGAGCGAAGTAAAAATTGGCGGCCGCCACATTGAAGTTCCCAGCGCCAGAGCGGAATTCTTTGGAGGCGCGCTGGAAGGCTCGCTGGACGCGCAACTCACGGCGGCGCCCGCCTACCGGTTGAATCTCGATTATTCACGCGTGGATCTCGCTGCGCTTACTGCCGCGTTTCCCACGCTCGCAGATTTATTTGCGGGCTCTGCTGCTGGCGAATTCACGCTCGATTCCGGCGGCGGCACACGCGCGGATCTGGTTTCGTCGCTGGAATGTCGCGGCAACGCGCGCATCACCGATGCCAAGCTGCAAAACATCAATCTGCTCGAATCTATGAGCGACGCTGGGCCACGCCCTGGCGTGAGCGCGTTTCCCGCAGCCGCTGCTGTATTCGCATGCGGCAATGGAAAGATTATTTTCCAGCGACTGCGTTTTACAGGCGCCGCGCAGGACGTTGCCGCGTCCGGCTCCGTGGATTTCTCCCGCAACCTGAATCTGCAGGTACGCGTGATTCCCGCGGCCAGCGCCATCGGCACGTCGCGCCCTTCCGCCGCCGCGGCGCAGCTTTTCGAGTTGACCGGACCCATTCGCTCCCCAAATCTCCAGCCAGCGAACCCATCCGCGCCGCGCGGCGATGAGCAAGCAAGCACGGAGCCGCGGAATTGATTTCGCGTCGTCTGAATTCGTTCGCGCTTTGCGTGGCGTTGATCGCGACAGTCACTTTTCTGCTGCCGTTCGCGGGCAACGCCGCGTCGGCTCGCACTCACCTAACTCCGAACTTCACGATGGGCGAATCCTTCCACTATCACATCGAATCGCGAACCACCACCACAGGCACCACTACCACTCCGATCGTAAATCCCGAGGCCTCCTCACAATTGAAACAAGCTACGGACCTCGAAGTGCGCCTGGACGTCGTCGGTGTGCAGCCCGCTGCAAACGGCGCCCCTGGAGCCGCGCGCCTGCGCGCGACTTACGATAAAGCCAGCGCCACGACGGAAACGGACGCCTACGATCCCGCGGCTGCTGCGCTGGACGCGCAATACAATAATCTGCAAGGCCACTCTGTGGAATTTACGATCGAAGCTGACGGAAAAATTTCGCGCATCACCGGCCTCGATGAAGTCGTCTCGAATCCTTCCGCCGCCGCAGCCGTGCGCGCCTGGATTAATGGATTTTCACCCAGTGCGAATTTGCCGCCGGAGGGAATTGCCATAGGCCAAAAATGGGAGGCGGAGCGCCCACTAGACAACACGCCGCTCGCGAATCTGCTGTGGCGCACGGCATCGACCTATATGCGCGATGAACCCTGCGAACTGCCGGGCCAGTCAATACCGGCCGCGCAGAATCCGGCTGCGGCTGGCGACGCCGCGACGCCGGCCCCGCACAGCACGGCTTCGACCGCGCCACTGTGCGCGATAATTCTCACCAGCTTCGATATCCTCCGCCGCGGATCCGCGAACGCCGACGCCACTCCGGAGGATTATCGCCACAATGGCCTGCGCACCTCCGGCACATGGACCGGCAAGGGCGAAAGCCTCGACACCATCTCGCTGCAAACCGGCATGCTGCTGCGCTCCACGCAAACCAGCACGCAGAAAATGGACTTCGAAATCGTCAGCGCCCTTTCCGGCTCGAAAATCCACTACGCTGGGCAAGTGGAAACGCAATCTGAAATCACGCTGGTGCCCAACGCCACCTCCGCACCCTGACGCGTCTGTGCCGCGACATCCAAAGCGGTGCTTCAGCGGGTGAAGCCGCTCGGGTTCTGCGCGATTCATGTCGTGGCTGAAGCCACGACCTGCAAAGATCGTTGAGTCACGTCATGCCGTGCGTGACCTTGTTCCGAGTTCGCAGATGACGGCCGTTGACAGGGCGGAGTGCAGCGTCTAGCATCCCGTCCAGATCAGCTATACCGCCAGGAAAAACCGGAGGAGGTGACTCGTGAGCGATCCCGCGCGGCTGCGTTATTTGCGCATAGCGTTGATTCTCGTTGGGCTGATATTTATTCTGGGCGTCTATCCGCTGATGATGGCTTGGTGGCCGTCCGGCTGGCGCTGGCAACCCAATCAGCCGGAGTACGAACAGATGATCCTGGGAGTGTACGCGACGCTGGGAGTATTTCTGCTGCTCGCTTCGCGAAATCCGCTGCAGAATCGCAGCCTGATCTGGTTCACGGTGTGGTCGAGCCTGGTACACGCGGGGATTATGACGGTGCAAGCGCTCAACGCCCCTGCGGAGCATGGCCACCTGCTCGGCGACATTCCGGCGCTGGCCATTGTAGCCATCGTGCTCGCGGTGTTGACGCCGCGCGGTACCGTCGCGCAGAACTAGAAGAGTTTTCGGCACGCGGCCAGCGATCCACGGATAGCGCTAACCGGCAGCCGCACGTGTGCGTCTCCGCGCCAAATTCTCGCGACAAACGGCTATAATCAATTCGCATGATTCCGGCATCGTACAAACCGAAAAAGAAATTCATGGAGCTAGCTATTTCCGAAGCCAAGCTGGCCGGCGACCGCGGCGACTATCCCATCGGCGCGGTAATCACGCGGCTGATCGGCAGGCGCGAGGTGGTGATTGCCAGCGCGGGCAACCGCGTGAAAACTTCGGGTTCGAGCATCAAACACGTGGAACTCGAAACGCTGAAATATGTGTGCAGTGGCTATGGACGCTACCTGCCCGATTTCGTCCTGTACTCGACACACGAGCCTTGCGCGATGTGTGCTGGCGCGTGCGTGTGGTCAAGAATTGGCGCGGTCGTGTATGGTGTTTCGCAGGAAGACATTGCCGCGTACGGCCGCAAGTGCGGCACGGAAGACTACAAGTGGCGAGCGTGCTTAATCTCGTGCCGTTACGTTTTCCGCAAGGGCAATCACCACATCCCCGTAACCGGCGGTTTCCTTCGCAAGGAATGCCAAAAACTTTTCAGCTACAAGACCACGCGCCGCTGAGCAACGCGAGCCGCCCGCTGTTCCAAGCACGCTTCGCCCAAATTTGTTATGATTAAAGTTTTCAGCATAGCGCGTTTTGCGCGCTGAGGACTTCTTCATGAACTTCAAGCTAGCCAGCGACTACGAACCTCGCGGCGACCAGCCGCAAGCCATTTCGCAGCTTCTGTCGGGCCTTTCCGCGGGGGACCGCCATCAGGTGCTGCTCGGCGTCACTGGCTCGGGTAAAACTTTCACGATGGCCAAGGTGATCGAGGAGATCAATCGCCCGACGATCGTGCTGGCGCACAATAAAACGCTGGCCGCGCAACTGTTCCACGAGTTCAAAAGTTTCTTCCCCGATAACGCCGTCGAATATTTCGTCAGCTATTACGATTATTACCAGCCCGAAGCCTACGTTCCGGCCAGCGACACCTACATCGAAAAAGAATCCACCATCAATGATGAGCTCGACAAGCTGCGCATGAGCGCGACGCGCTCGCTCTTTGAGCGGCGCGACGTGATCATCGTCGCTTCGGTCTCCTGTATCTACGGCCTGGGTTCGCCCGAAGCGTATTACGGCATGATGCTGCTGCTCGAAAAGGGCATGTCCATCAATCGCGAGACAATTTTGCGCAAGCTGGTCGAAATTCAGTACGAGCGCAGCGAAGATCTGCGCCGCGGCACTTTCCGCGTGCGCGGAGACATCATCGAAATTTATCCGCCCTACGACGATCTCGCCGTGCGCATCGAACTGTGGGGCACGCAGGTCGAAGCCATTCGCAAAATTGACCCGCTCACCGGCGAAATTCGCCTGACGCGAGAAGGCGACATCACGCGCCAGCCGATTTACCCGAAAACGCATTACGTGCTGCCCGCCGAACAGCGCGAGCGCGCCATTCAGAGCATCTACGAAGAAATGGAATGGTGGAAAGGCGAGCTGAGCCGCCAGGGAAAAATCGTGGAGTCGCAGCGCATCGTGCAGCGCACCAATTTCGATATTGAAATGATGCGCACCATCGGCTATTGCCACGGCATCGAGAATTATTCGCGGCATCTTTCCGGACGCTTGCCGGGGGAAGCGCCGCCCACGCTGCTCGATTACGTTCCGTCCGATTATTTGCTGGTGGTGGACGAATCGCACCAGACCGTGCCGCAGCTCCACGCGATGTATCACGGCGACCGCTCGCGCAAACAGACGCTGGTGAATTACGGTTTTCGCATGCCGTCGGCGCTCGATAATCGCCCGCTCACATTCGAGGAATTCGAACATCGCACCAATCAGGTGGTTTACGTTTCCGCGACGCCCGGACCTTACGAACTGACCAAGACCGGCGGCGTGGTGGTCGAGCAGGTGATTCGTCCCACGGGCCTGGTGGATCCCGAGGTGGAAGTGCGTCCGGTGAAGGGCCAGGTGGACGATCTGCTCGAGCAAATCCGCGTGCGCACCGCGCGCCACGAACGCATTCTGGTCACGACGCTCACCAAGCGCATGGCTGAAGACCTCGCTGAGTATTTCGCCGAAGTGGGTATACGCGTGCGCTACCTGCACTCTGAAATTGATACGCTGGAGCGCGTGCGCATCCTGCGCGATCTGCGCCGCGGAGAATTTGACGTGCTGATCGGCATCAACTTGCTGCGCGAAGGTCTCGATCTGCCGGAAGTTTCGCTGGTCGCGATTCTGGATGCGGATAAGGAAGGCTATTTACGCAGCGCGACTTCTTTGATTCAGACAATGGGCCGCTGTGCGCGTCACGTGGAAGGCCGCGCCATTTTGTACGCGGATCGCATGACGGATTCCATGCGCCAAGCAATCGGCGAAACCAGCCGCCGCCGCGCCATTCAGGAAGCTTACAATCGTGAGCACAACATCACGCCGCAATCCATCATCAAGTCCGTGGACATGCAGCTGGCGCGCATCATCGAAGCCGATTACTTGACCGTGCCTGCTGACGAGCCTGCGATCGGCGAAATCACCAGCGAGGCGCAAATGGTGCAGGCCATCGCGCAGCTCGAAAACCAAATGCGCGAAGCTGCCAAAAATTTCGAATTCGAGCGCGCCGCCGGCATTCGCGATCGCGTCCGCGCACTAAAACAACGCGACCTGGGCGCCATTTTTTCTCCGCCAGCGAACGACTCGCTGGTTCCAACGCTCGCAGTCGGAAACGCGGCCGCGGCTCCGGATGGCGCCGGCAACCGGGCCGCTGAGAATGCTGGTGAGGACGTCTCGATCGCTGCAACCGCCGCCGCAGCCTCGGACGCCAAGCCGTCGTCTCCCAAATCTAAAATGCCCGCCAAAGTTCGTAAACGCTCCGCCAAGTTGTAGTGGCATGGCACACCGCAGCCTCTTCTCGGAAGGGCTGAGGCGCGCGCACTCTGATCTGTACTCTCCGCTGAAAATTTCCGAAATATCGACTAATATCCTTTCTTCATATTGCCGAATAGAATAGATGCCAGTGCCCAAATCCCCATCCTCCATCGCCCGCATGCGGCTGTCCCAATATCTACTCGTATTCCTTGCCATGTTCGGCGCGCCACTGCCTACGCGTTCGCAAGCGCCGCCACCGCCACCTCCGCCGCAATCGCAATATCCCCCTGGCAACGAATTCGCCGTCTGGGGCGGCTACTCTGTCGGCAATGCCCAACTTATTGGCATCGAGACCAACCGTCAGCTGGGCGAATTCGCGCTGCGCTACGGCAGAACGCTCTTCGACAAGCCACAGATTTCGCTGCAATACACGCTCGACATCATCCCGGTGGAAACCGTGCGGCAGTACAGCTACGCCGTGTGCATGCCCACGCCAACCACAACTGCCTACTGCACGAACGGGCGTGAAACAGTATACGGAGGCGGCGTTAATCCCATCGGATTGAAACTGAATTTTCGGCGCGAGCATCGCTTCCAGCCGTTCATCGCGTCCACGGCCGGATTCGTCGCGTCCGTCAGGCCCGTCCCTGTGGACGTTCCCGGCGGCACGCAATTTAATTTTACGTTCGATTTTCAGGCGGGAGTGGACCTGTTCAATTCATCGCGCAACCGCGCCTGGCGCTTCGGCTACAAGTACCAGCACATCTCCAACGCCTACCGCCACAATTTCAATCCCGGCGTGGACTTCCACTTCATCTTTCTAAGCTATTCGTTCTTTAAGTGAATACTGCTATCTTTGGGTCCGCGGTGTTAGATCTATCGACTCTCTCACACCAGCCCGCGCCTCAATTCTTCAATCGCATAAAAAGTTCCGCGCCAGAAAATCCCGCCCTGCCGCAAAGTCACAAAAGTTGACCGCGTCACCATCCAAACAAAAATCAAAGCCCCGAGCGGCTGGGTCAGCGCGTAGAAAGGCGACTCCCCGAATTCCAATGCCGCGCCAGCCTGCGCCAGCAGCGGCAGCACAATCGCGGTCAGCGTAAATATCCGCGGCCATCCGTCCACAAACGGCAAAGCTACCCATGGCAGCACGAACATCAGCAACATCCCCGTCACCTGCAAGCAAGCCGCCCATAAGCGAAATCCCATCGCGGCATAGAAATTTTTCGTTGTTCCGCGAATAATATTTCCCACTCCGGCGTGCCAATGAACTCTCACCGCCCGCCCCGCCCTGGCCACGCCCGAGCGCAATCCCGCCTCCTTCACCAGTTTTCCTACCTTCACGTCGTCCACCACTTCCATCGCCAGCCGCCGGTGCGTACCCATTTTTTCGTAGGCGCTGCGCCGGATCAGTTGAAACGCACCGACACCCACATATGCGCTCGACTTGGGATCGCTCGCGCGCCACGGCCGCAGACCCATCAGAAACGCCAACGCCAGAAAAGTCATCGCGATTTTTTCACCGGGCGTGAACATTTCCGCGTGGCACAGCAGCGTCAGATGATCCCAATGTCTATCTTCCGCGAGCGCGATCGTGGTTCGCAGTACATCCGGTTCGAAACGCACGTCGGCGTCTGTAAGCACCAGCCACTCGCCGCTGGAATGCTCGAAGGCCGTTTGCAGACCGTACGGTTTGCCGAGCCAACCGGCGGGTAGGGAAGTGACGTGGACTACTTTCAGCCGCGGATTTGCGCGCGCCGTTGCGTCTAAAATGTTTCCGGTGGAGTCGTCGGAGCGGTCGTCAACGGCGATCACTTCGTAGTCCGGATAATCCAGCGCCAAAAAAGTCGCCAGCGCCGCCGGCAATTTCTCAGCCTCATCCAACGCCGAAAACAGAATCGAAACGCGTGGCACCCTTTCAGGATTAGCGGCGTTGTGGGCGGTTTCAGCTGGGCGCAGCCGCAATTTATTCAACGCCGGAATTGTCAACGCGCCGCGCGCCAAATCAATCGCCGCCAGCGACCACGCAAACGCGATGAAGCCCAGCAATCCGGTCCAGAACCAATGCAATTGTAAATTTCTCCCAGCGCGCGTCGAGCGAACACGCTATGCTATCACTTTGCATGTCGCGCTCTGTTTCCATCGTCGGCGCAGGCCGCTTGGGCCGCGCGCTCGGCCGGTCTTTACGGCGCCTGGGCTGGCGTATCGGCGCTGTGGTCACGCGCTCCATGGCTCATTCGCGCGCGGCGGTGCGTGCGATTGGCGCAGGCCAGCCATTCGCGACGCTCACAAGCGAAGTAATGGATGCCGATGTTATCCTGTTACTGACGCCGGACGATGTTCTGGCGCAGGTCGCGCGGCAGTTGGCGACGCTCGCGGGTAAGAAATGCCGCGGCAAGATCGTCCTGCACGGGAGCGGCGCGCTGGACAATCAAGTTTTGCGGGCGCTGGCACGATATGGCGCGGCTACCGGCTCGATTCACCCGATGCAAACATTTACAAACAATTCGCAGCCGAATCTGAAAGGTGTGATTTTCGCCATTGAAGGCGATCCACGCGCCCGCCGCGCCGCTGCCGCAATTGCTGGCGCGCTCGGCGGCGTTCCCGTGCCGGTAGCCAGCCGCAGCAAACCTGCTTATCACGCAGCCGGGACGCTCGTAGCCGGTCACGCGCTGGCATTGACAGAAGCCGCTGCGCAAACGCTCATCAACACCGGTTTTTCACGCGCGCAAGCGGTGCACACGTTGCTGCCACTGATCCGCCAGATGCTCGACAACTTTGAAAAGCACGGCCCGCACGCCGCATGGACCGGCCCCGCGTCGCGTGGCGATTACGCCACACTCAAAAAGCACCAGCGAGCCTTGCGCCGCTACCCGAGCGAATTCGGCGATTCCTACGACGCGCTCGTGCGGCTATCCGCGCGCGTGCTAGCGAAAGATCCTGCCGCAACTTTAAAAAAGCTCGATCGCGCTCTTAAAAATTCCAGGAGGGACTCGCAGTGAAGAATCTGCACATCCCAGTTGAACACACGACGCTTGCCAATGGCTTGCGCGTAGTGATTTCGCCAGACCGCTCGGCGCCCGTCGTAACTGTCGGCGTTTATTATCAGATCGGTTTTCGCCTCGAGCCGCGTGGCCGCAGCGGTTTCGCGCATCTTTTCGAACACATGATGTTCCAAGGCTCGGAAAACGCCGGCAAGATGGAACACATTCGCCTGATCAATTCCTCCGGCGGCATGCTCAACGGAACCACCAATTACGACATCACGAATTATTTCGAATCCGTGCCATCGAACGCGCTCGAACGTGTGCTATGGCTGGAAGCCGATCGCATGCGCGCTTTGAAGGTGGATGACGAAAATCTGCGCAACCAGCGCGACGTGGTAAAGGAAGAAGTTCGCGTCAACGTGATGAACCAGCCTTACGGCGGCTTTCCCTGGCTCGACCTGCCACCCGTCGCTTTCCGCAATTGGCCGAACGCGCACAATTTCTACGGCGATTTTGCCGATCTGGACGCCGCGACGCTCGCGGACGTACAAACGTTCTTTCACACATACTATTCGCCGAACAACGCCGTCCTGCTGATGGTCGGCGATCTGGATCCCGCGGAAGGTTTCGCGCTGGCCAAGCGTCATTTCGAAAATATTCCCACGCACGCGCTGCCGCCGCGCGCAGATGTGACCGAGCCGCCGCAAGCCGAAGAGCGCCGCGGCGAAGTCACCGAAAAATTCGGTCCGCTGCCCGCGATCGCCATCGGCTACACCGTGCCGGATCGCCGCAATCCCGATTGGTACGCCGCGTCCATTCTGGATCATGCGCTGCACGGGGGGCGCGTGGGACGCATTTATCGCCGCCTGGTGCTGGAAAAAGAAATTGCCGTGGAAACCGACGGCGGCGCAGACATCATCGAAACCAACGGCCCCACGCAAATGGTAACGCGCATTTTTCACAAGCCGGAATTCACCAGCGAAGAAACCATCGCCGCTTTTGACGAAATTATTCGCGAAATTCAGGAACAGGGAATCAGCGAAGACGAGCTGGCGCCGGTGAAAGTGAAACTGCGCGCCGATTACTACTCCAATCTCGAAGGCGGAATGGGAGCACACATGCCACGCTTCGGCCTGATGCATTACCTTGCTTGCTTCACTTTGTTCGATGGCGATCCTGGAAGGATCAACACGATTCTCGAGGGCTTTCAGGCCGTCACTCCCGCGCAGGTGCAAGCCGCCGCGCGGAAATATCTGGTCCCGGCGAATCGCGCAATTGTGCTTCGCAGTCCTATTGAAAAGGAAGTGGCCGCATGAGCGGAACAACTACCAAACCTATGATCACGACAGCCAACTCCGCCACAGCCGTGCAAACGTCGGCGAGTCCCGTCCCCGCGCTTGGCCCCGAACGCCCTGTCGCTTGGCCGCAACGTTCGGTGCGCACGCTGCCTAATGGCATGCAAGTGGTGCTGGCCGAGCTGCGCACGTTTCCAAAAATTTCCGCGCAGCTGTTTTTTCGCAGCGGGAATGCCAGCGTCGCGCACGGCACGCCCGGGCTCGCGGAATTGACCGCTACGGTGGTGCGCACCGGCACCGCTTGGCGCTCCAGCCGCCAAATTGAAGAAGATTTGCGGCGTATGGGCGCGGACTTGGGCTCGCACGCTGGCGCGGATTCCAGCGCCATCTCCATTTCCGGGCTCACGGAATTTTCCGAAGGCATTTTCGATCTTTTGGGAGACCTGGCGCGCAACGCTACTTTTCCCACCGAGGAATTCGAGCGCGAGCGCGGCCGGAAGATCGAAGGCCTGCGCATCGAGCGCACCACGCCGGGATTTCTCGCGAGCGAACGTTTTCGGCGTGTCATTTTCGGCCAACACCCTTACGCGATTGTCTCGCCTACCGAAGAACAATTGGCGGCCATCGAGCATCCGCAGCTCGAGGATTTTTACCATCACAATTATTCGCCAGCCAATGCGCTGCTGATCGTCGTCGGTGATTTTTCCGCCGACGCCATGTTCGCGCAAATCGAGAAAGTTTTCGGTAGTTGGGGGACTCCGGCGCCAGGCGCGATGATTTCGCTCGCGCCGCCGCGCAATACGGGCCGCAAAGTTCACCTGGTGCATTTGCCTGGCAGCGTGCAAACCCAGGTGCTGCTCGGCAATCTGGCCATCACGCGTCGCGATCCGGATTGGTTCCGCCTGGTGCTGGCGAATTCGATCTACGGTGGCGCGTTTCATTCGCGGCTGGTGATTAATATTCGCGAACAGAAAGGTTACACCTACAGCCCGCGCAGCGGCCTGCAATCACTGCGCCAACACGGCTATTTCAGCGTGCACGCCGCGGTGCGCAACGAAGTGGCCGCCGCCACTCTCACCGAAATATTTTACGAAATGGACCGCATGCGGTCGCTCCCCGTCACCGCGGAAGAACTGGAAAGCGCGCGCAGCTACCTGACCGGCGTTTTTTCGCTGGGCGTCGCCACGCAGGATGGCCTGCTCGGCCAGCTCTCCACCATTTATCTGGACCACTTGCCCGAGGATCAGCTGGAAACCTATCGCCAGAAAGTTCACGCGCTCACGGCCGACGATATTCTGGTGGCGGCGCGCCGCCACTTCGATTCCGCCAACGCGCAAATCGTGCTGGTGGGCGACCGGGCGCAAATCGCAGGACAAGCCGCGCTGTTTGGCGAAGTCACGGAGTACGATGCGCAGGGGAATCAGCAGCGATAATTAATCAAGTATGGCAAGCGCGAACGGGCCCGGCAACAGATGCGGGACAGACCATTCCATTGCGATGAAGTAGAAGCGGACGCAGGATGAGAGCGTTGAAGCGCGCCGCGATTGGCGCCATTCTTATTGCGGTCTGTTCGCTTGCCGCGATGGCGCAGAAGACACCGCCGGCGCGTCCGCTGGACCTGAACGTCGCGAACTTCAAGGTACTGGAGCAAGTTCCCGGCATTGGCCCGAAGACTGCCCAAGCCATCGTGGATTTCCGCCAGAAGAGCGGGAGATTCCGGCGCGTCGAAGATTTGCTGGCAATCAATGGAATCAGCCAGCGCAAACTCGATAAGATGCGCCCGTACTTGAAGGTCACGCCGCCACCGCCAGCGCACAAACCGCCGCAGTCATAGTACATGCCTTTTTCTCTCTCCGCGTGCGCTCCGGTCTTCCTCTGTGCGCGTTGCGTTAAATCTTTGCACTTGCCTTCTGACCCGCCAGCAAAAGAAAATAAATTTATGGAGCGAGCCATGTCGACGAAGAAATTGGGTTTTTCAATCACCGCCGCGCTGGCGCTAATCCTCGCATCGCTTGCCGCGAGCAGCGCCACGAAATCTGCACCGCGCGACCCTGCACCAGCACTCGCGCCGCCTTCCGGCTATCATCTGCTGAAGAAAGTGCCGCTCGGCGGTGAAGGCGGCTGGGATTATCTGGCGTTCGATTCCGCCACGCGCCGCCTGTTCATTTCGCGCGCCACAAAAGTGGTCGTGCTCAACGCGGACACGGGCACCGTTGCCGGCGAAATTCCTAACACCGACGGCGTGCACGGCATCGCTTTGGCGCCGGAATTCGACCGCGGTTTCACCTCGAACGGCCGCGCCGGAACCGTCACCATTTTCGATCTGCAATCACTGCAAGTAATCGGCAGCGCGAAGGCTGGCATGAATCCCGACGCGATTGTTTACGATCCCGCGTCGAAGCGGGTCTTCACCATGAACGGCCAGAGCAACGACGTTACCGCGATTGATGCTGCCAGCGGCAAGATGCTCGGAACGATCCCGGTAACCGGCAAGCCCGAATTTGCAGTGGCGGATGGCGCCGGGCACGTGTATGTGAACATCGAGGACAAAAGCGAGGAGCTGCAGATTGACACGCAGAATCTGAAAGTGACGGCGCAGTGGCCGCTCGCGCCGTGCCAGGGGCCGTCAGGGCTGGCGATGGACGTCGCGCATCGCCGGCTTTTTGCGGGCTGCCGCAATCAAATGATGGCGGTGGTGGACGCGGACTCCGGAAAAGTGATCGCCACGCCCGCGATCGGCGCTGGAGTGGACGCCAACGCATTCGATCCCGGCACGGGATTCGCGTTCGCTTCCAACGGACAGAGCGCCACGCTCACCGTGGTGCACGAAGACGCGCCGGATAAATTCTCAGTTGTGGAAAATGTGGCGACGCAACGCGGCGCGCGCACCATGGCGCTGGATCCGAAATCGCACGAAGTCTATCTGGTAACCGCCGATTTCGAACCGGCGCCGCCAGCCGCGAACGAAAATCCCCGGCCGCGCATGATGGCAGTTCCCGGCACGTTCGTGGTGCTGATCTTTGCCAAGTAACTACGCCAAGTGACGGCGAGCCCCCGAGAGAGAACCGTTGACGGAGAGCCGCTGAAGAAGGTTTGCTGATGAAGACCCGTGCGGCGCGTTACGAATTCTGGTGCCTGGATTTCAACGCGTCAATCGCCAGCGGCACCTGCTCGGCAATTTCGAGCCCGTAGCCTTCCAGCGCGACGACCTTGCGCGGATGATTGGTGAGCACGCGAATCCGCCGCAATCCCAGATCGATCAATATCTGCGCGCCAATGCCGCTTTCGCGCTGCACCAGGCGCTGGCGCCCCAAATCCTGCTCGATTTCCTCGCGCGCATGAAATCGTATGTGCGGCAGCTCGGCGTTTTCCGCTTCGCGCGCCGAGTCGATCTGAAATCCGCGCCCGGTGTGATGCAAATAGACAAAAACGCCGCGATCTTCGTTGGCAATCGCCGCGAGCGAACGCTCGATTATCGGGTGGCAATCGCAGGCGGTCGAGCCGAAAACGTCACCGGTGAGGCAGTGTGAATGCACGCGCACCAGCGGGGGGCCGGACTTCGCGGCGTCGCCCAAATCGCCGCGCACCAGCGCCACGTGCAGCTCGTGGTCCGCATCGTTGGAATACGCAATCATGCGGAAATTTCCATGGCGCGTGGGCAGCACGGATTCGGCGATGCGCCGCACGTGCCGTTCGTGCTGCATGCGATAGCGAATCAGGTCTGCCACGGTCAGCAGTTTCATGGAATGCAAATGGCAAAACTCCACGAGCTGCGGAATTCGCGCCATGGTTCCGTCGTCGTTCATGATTTCGCAGATCACGCCGGAATGGTCCAGGCCTGCTAGGCGCGCCAGATCCACGGAAGCTTCCGTCTGCCCTGCGCGCACCAGCACGCCGCCGTTGCGCGCGCGCAAAGTGTAAACGTGGCCCGGCCGCGCAAGATCTTCGGGATGAGTGTTGGGGCTGGTGGCCGCAAGAATCGTGGTGGCGCGATCCGCAGCGCTGGTGCCGGTGGTGGTGCCGCGCCGCGCGTCAATTGGCTCGCAAAAAGGCGTGCCGAACATCGAAGTGTTGCGTGGCGTGATGGGCGCGAGAGCCAGCGCGTCGCAGCGCTGCTCGGTCATCGCCAGGCAAATCAGGCCGCGGCCAAATTTCGCCATGAAGTTGATGGCTTCCGGCGTCACTTTTTCGGCGGCCATGGCCAGGTCGCCTTCGTTCTCGCGGTCTTCATCGTCCACCAGAACGATCATGCGCCCCGCGCGGATGTCTTCCAGCGCTTCTTCGACGCTGGCGAATGGTGGTTTTCGGTCGGTCATGTGGATACCTCGAGTGCCCCTTAAATATACCACCGAGGCGGGGAGCAGTGATTAGTGAGTAGTGATTGGTGATGGATGCCGAGGTATGGATGTAGAAACAGCTAATTGGCCGCTGGTTTTCGCACTCGTCTGCGGATCCAGTGGCGAATCAACTCATATTCCGGCACCTCCGTCGCCGACGCCTTCGTAATTTTAATCAGGAAGCGGCGTTTGAGCAGCCGGATGGCGCCTTGCACCGCCGATTTGGATAAGCCCGTCAGCTCTGCCAGCTGCTGCAGGCTGACGGCTATGGTACGCTCCTCGGACCTATAGAGGCGAGTCCACAGCACAACGTAAGTCAGAAACGCCGCAGGCGAATGATCGTGTCCGGTGAGGTCGGGCAGCAGGACGTCCAGGACGTAGTCATCAATCTCTACATGGAGCATAATCACTATACTAATTATTGTTACAGGCCATTGCAATCAGGAAGCAGCTTGCGCAGAATCACGAACCGGGAGGCGGTTCGTCCGCCAAGAAATACAGGCTGCTCGCTGCGAGTATCGTCAGCACCGCGCCACGGAGGCACCATGATCAAAGGCGTCAAGTTCGCCAGCATCCCCGTCACCAATCAGGATCGCGCTCTCGCGTTCTACACAGAAAAACTCGGCTTTCGCTTGCTTACCGACCAGCCCTTCAGCGAAGAGCAGCGCTGGATCGAACTCGGCATCCCGGGTGCGGACACGCGTGTAGTCCTGTTTAAATTTGGCGATAGTCTTAAGCCCGGCAGCCAGATGAACATCACGTTCTGGGCGGACGACGTGGAAGCCACGGCGCGCGAGCTGAAGAGCAAAGGCGTGCAATTCGTCATGGAGCCGAAACGCGAAGAGTGGGGCACGGCCGCAGCGTTCAAGGACGTTGACGGCAACACCTTCGTCCTCAGTTCCAAGTGATTCGCACGCTCGCGAGGGCCTCAGGTCGGGGTATAATCCGGGTTAATCTATGCCCCTCCTTCCAGGTTCGCATCTAGGACCCTATGAAATCGGAACGCTGCTGGGCGCAGGCGGCATGGGGGAGGTGTATCGCGCCCGCGACCCACGCCTAGATCGCACCGTAGCGATCAAAATTCTGCCCGCCGAATTATCCGGGGATGCTGATCATTTGCATCGCTTCGAACGGGAGGCGCGCTCAGCCTCCGCGCTGAATCACCCCAACATCGTTACTATCTACGAGCTGGGACGCGACGGTTCCACGCACTACATCGCGATGGAATTGATCGAAGGCCAGACGCTGCGACGGTTGCTGGCGTCTGGCGCGCTGCCGATACGCAAGGCCATCGAAATCGCCGCGCAGGTTGCCGAGGGGCTGGCTAAGGCGCACGAAGCGGACATCGCCCACCGCGACCTGAAGCCCGACAACCTGATGATTTCCAGCGACGGATTCGTCAAGATTCTCGATTTTGGCCTGGCCAAAGTCGCAACTCGGGCCGCGGATCATCAAGAAACACGCGAGCTCTCGGGGTGGCACACGCAACCCGGAGTCGTCGTGGGCACGGTGCAATACATGTCGCCGGAGCAGGCCAGCGGCGCACCCTTCGACTTTCGCTCCGATCAGTTTTCGTTTGGCCTGGTGCTGTACGAAATGGTCACGGGAATGCGCGCGTTTCCTCGCGGCACCGCCGCCGAGACGCTCGTCGCCATCATGCGCGAGCAGGCGGAGCCGGTCGCCGTGCAGAACCCAGACGCGCCCGCGCCGCTGTGTTGGGCCATCGAGCGGTGCCTGGCGAAGGAACCCGATAAGCGCTACTTCTCCACGCGAGATCTGGCGCGCGAACTTGCCGCGATACGCGATCGCTTCTCGGAAAGACCAGGAAGGCAAGCGGAGCCTCGCCACGCAAATATTCCGGTGCAGCGGACGGTGTTCGTGGGGCGCGAAAAAGAAATCGCGGCCGCGAAGGAACTGCTGCTGTCGAAAGATGTGCGCCTGGTCACCATCACCGGTCCGGGCGGAATCGGCAAGACGCGTCTGGGGTTGGAGATAGCCAGCGGGCTGCTGGAGAGTTTTCCGGGCGGAGTACATTTCGTTCCGCTCTCGCCGCTGCGCGATCCCGGCTTGATCGCTTCCGTGATCGTGCAGACGCTGGGCATCCGCGAGACGGGGGGCCAGTCATCGCTCGAGCAACTCAAAAAGTATTTGCAGGATTCAGCGCGCGAGCCGGTGCTGTTCCTGCTGGATAATTTCGAGCACCTGATGCCGGCCGCGCCTCTCGTAGCCGATCTGATGGCCATCGTACCCAATCTTAAAGTCCTGGTCACCAGCCGCGCGGCGCTGCATGTTTACGGCGAGCGTGAATTTCCGGTGCCGGCGCTGGGCGTGCCGGATTCGCAGGCCAAGACTTCGCTGGACGCGCTGTCACATTTCCCGGCGGTCGCGCTGTTCGTGCAATGCGCCGTCGCCGCCCGGCCGGATTTTGAATTGAACCAGCAGAATGCTTCCGCAGTGATCGAGATTTGCGCGCGCTTGGATGGCCTGCCTCTCGCCATCGAGCTCGCCGCTGCCCGCGTGAAGGTTCTTTCGCCCTCCGCATTGCGCACACGCCTGGCTAGCCGCTTGCAGTTACTCACCGGCGGCGCGCGCGACTTGCCGCAGCGCCAGCAAACTCTGCGTGCGGCGTTCGACTGGAGCCACGACCTGCTGAGCGCTGCCGAGCAGAAACTTTTCCGCAGGCTGTCGGTGTTCGTGGGCGGCTGCACGCTCGAAGGCGTCGAAGCCGTGTGCGATACCAAGGGCGACCTGGAACTGGACCTGCTCGACGGCATGTCCTCCATGGTGGATAAGAGCTTACTGCAGCAATTCGAGCAAGCCAACGGTGAGCCGCGCTTTTTGATGCTGGAAACGATTCGCGAGTACGCGCGGGAAAAACTGGAAGCCAGCGGCGAAGATGCCGCGACGAAGCGCGCGCACGCCGCTTACTGCCTGGTGCTGGCCGAAGAAGCGGCGGCGGCACAGAGCGGCGCGGAAGGCGCGGAAGGTCGCGAGCGCATCGCGCTCGAGCACGATAATTTTCGCGCGGGCCTGGACTGGCTCACCGAAACCGGCGACGCGGATTGGGGCCTGCGCCTGGGCAACGCGCTGTTTCGTTTCTGGGAGTCGCGCGAATTTCTCGCAGAAGGCCGTGACCGCCTCGGCAAATTGTTGCAGATGCCGTCAGCCGCTGCTCCCACGAAAGCTCGTGCGCGCGCGCTTTTTTCCGCGGGCGTGCTCGCCAGCGAACAGGGAGAAATCGGCGTCGTGGATGCGCTCATGATGGAAAGTCTGGCAATCTCGCGGCAGTTGGGCGACCACCAGGGCGCCGCCGTTTCTCTGAACGCGCGCGCCGTGCACACTCGCGATCAGGGCAATCTCGCGTTGGCGCACTCCCTGTTTCAGGAAAGCCTGGCGCTGTGGAGGGAATTGGGCGACCTGAAAGCCATGGCCCGCGCGCTGAGTAATCTCGCGAGCGTGCTGAAGATGCAGGGGGAATTCGAACTTGCACGCTCGCTTTGCGGGGAGTGCCTAGCAATTTTCCAGGGGCTGGGCGATCGCACCGGAGTGGCGTGGTCGCTGAACAATCAGGGAGACGTGGAGCGTGATCGGGGCGATTCCGCGGCCGCGCGTGCGCTGTACGAACAGGCGCTGGGAGCTTTCCGCGAGCTTGATGACCGCTGGGGCATTGCCGGCACGCTGGCGGATCTGGGAAATCTGGCGCGCGAGCAGCGGAACTGTTCGGCGGCGCTGCCTTTGTACCGTGAAAGCCTGAAAATTTTTCAGGAACTCGATCATAAGCGGGGCATCGCGCGCCTGCTGGAGTGCTCTGCGTGCTCGGCAGCGCTTGAAAAGCAGGCCGAGCGTTCGCTGCGCCTCGCAGGCGCCGCGGCGGCGCTGCGCAAAAGTATTGGCGCTCCGCTGACGCTCGCGGAGCAGGCTAAACTGGAAGCGATCCTGGAACCGGCGCGGCAAGCGTTGGCCAACACTGCCAGCGCCACGGCGTGGCTGAGCGGCTGGGATATGCCGCTGGAGAATGCGATCGCAGAAGTGCTGACGCCTGAGGCCACGTCGCCGGCGGGTTAGCGCTGGTGTGCGCGGGCGGGCCGACGCGGATCGTGAAGGCGGTCGGATGGCGGTGCAACGATTTGGCGGGCTTTACTCCGCGGTTGCCGGATCGATCAGCCGGCGCACCGCCGAGACGCGATTGCAGGGAAGCCCCGCGCGGCGGGCGTGCTCCTGGACGGTCGCTTCGTCTGGAGCGAGGTACACGCAGTACACTTTGTTGCCGGTGACGTAGCTGTGCAGCCACTGAATCTGCGGGCCGATGGACCTTAACGCGCTGACCGACGTTTGGGAAATTTCCCGCAACTGCGCATCGGTCAGTTCGCCGGCTCCTGGAACTTCGCGTTCGATCACGTACTTGGGCATGAGCATTCTCCGGAAGCTTAGTCATGCTAGCATGCGCGTAGAACCGCTTCAAGAATGTCGGTCCCCAGTTGAACCGGAAGCCGCGCCCCATGCGCGCAAAACTTGCGCAAGAAAAGAGGGAATCATGGATCTTCGCTCGCTGCAAAAACCGTTGAAAGACCAGTACCGCGCGGACCCCAACGCTTCGCGCATCACGATTCGCGCGAAAGGCGCGCAGACCGGCGCGCCGATTGCTTGCTCGGTGGACATCGGGCGCGCCATCCACCAAGCCGAAGCTCACAAGGGCGTCGGA
>Ga0209274_10000430_pt1 | contig 26272 bp, 15 predicted proteins | sample HubBroMetageREF1_FD_188343 | JGI IMG/M metagenome (GOLD analysis project Ga0209274, IMG submission 188343) | Reference soil microbial communities from the Hubbard Brook experimental Forest, New Hampshire, USA - Hubbard Brook CCASE Soil... | ecosystem: Environmental > Terrestrial > Soil >...
GTGTTGCCGGTTTCAAGATCGAATAGTTCAATTCCGCCCGTGGCTGCACCCGGCTGAACCAACTGATAGGCGATCTGGTTGCCACTGGGAGACCATGCCAGGTGGTGTGCGAAGTCAGTCGATGACCTAACATCCACCGTCTGCAAAACCTTTTCCTCGTTCCCGTCCACCGTCGCGGTAAGCAAACGGTATTTGCCGATCTCAGGATCGTTCGCACGAACGTAGGCCATTCGATGTCCATCGGGAGAAAACGTGATATCACTGTTGATGTTCCGCACAATGATTTGCGGGTTGCCGCCAAGCATCGGAGCACGGTAGAGATCGTGGTGTGTGAACAGGGCATTCACGGCTTTCCGGAAATAGAAATAGTTTCCGTCGGATGAAAACGTCAGACTTGCATAGTCGCTGGGCGCGGGAGCGACAACTTGCGTATCGCTACCCGTAGGCACGTTGCGAAGCCAGAGACTCTGAAGTCCGTCGCTGTCCATTACGCTAAGCACGAACTTGGCATCTGGCGAAATAGCAGTGGAACCCAGTAGGCCTGAGTTGTGGACTTGCGTATTGGTAACTTGCGTAATGGTGAAGTTCTGGAACGGGGCGGCAGGATGTAGGAAGACGGAGTAGAAGCCGAAAGCTACCACGCCGACTACGACCAAGGCGGTAATTATGCCAAGCGTGATCCCCCAATTGTGCTGCTTCCCGACGGTGACGACGGCTCTGCTGCTCCGCGCGGACGGGATCGCTGTTGGCGTGACCGTGGTCGACTCTGCACGCTGCGTCGAGACGTGGCGGCTGGAATCCGTATCGCGCTTCAGGCGCAACAACTCCGCGCGCATGTCCGACGCGTGCTGATAGCGAAGCTCACGATCCTTCTCAAGGGCACGGTGGATAATGTCTTCCAGCCTCGGTGGAAGGTCTGGATTCAGCCGCAGCGGTGGTACAGGGGCTTTGTTCAGGATGCAATCGAAGATTACGCCTGAACTTTCCCCTCGAAACGGCAACGTTCCAGTCGCCATCTCGTACAGAACCACTCCAAACGAAAACAAGTCCGTCCGTTCATCGACTTCTTTGGCACGCACTTGTTCCGGTGACATGTACGAGATCGTTCCCAGGGCAGCACCGGGACTCGTGAGGTGCTCGGCGCTCGATTCGACGGTCGCTTGCGACATCCCAATCGCGGCGCTTGCTGCAGGAGCGACCTTCGCTAAACCAAAATCCAGAATCTTCGCGTGTCCGCGTTTTGTAACAAGAATGTTCGGGGGTTTAATGTCCCTATGAACAACGCCTGCGGAATGGGCTGCATCGAGCGCGTCCGCAATCTCAATTCCTAACGACAAGATAGTGTCGATCTCCAGGGGCAGTGCGCCGATCTTGTGCTTCAGTGTCGTGCCGTCAAGAAACTCCATGACGATGAAGGACTGACCGTCATGCTTTCCGATCTCATGAATAGTGCAAATGTTGGGATGATTCAGTGCGGACGCGGCGCGTGCTTCGCGGCGAAAGCGTTCCAGCGTCTGTGGGTCTTGGACTACATCCTCTGGCAGGAATTTCAAGGCGACAAACCGCCCAAGCTCGGTGTCCTCGGCTTTGTAAACGACACCCATACCACCGCCGCCTAGCTTCTCAACGATGCGGTAGTGCGATATGGTTTTGCCGATCACCACCAGACCCTAGGCCCCGGTCGATCCATCTTACGAACGCTGCATCCGTCAGTCAACGAACGATGGCACTGACGAGCGTCGAGCCCTGAGCGTAACGATTCTGAACGGTTGGTCGGCAACTCGGAAGATGGCCAGAAACGGGCTTCGGGGAAGTTGTCCGGATCAGTAACGACAAGTCGGCCGTTCGGTAGTGATGACCTCAGGATCATGAGGCTCCGGGTTCAAGTCCGATGGCATCGTTTACCGCATTTCGAAGGCGCTGCTTGCATCCCAGGTAGCGTTCAGTGGTTTCGATGGAAACGTGTCCGAGGAGAAACTGGATCTGTTCGAGTTCACCTCCTGCCTGATGACAGAGGCGGGCACACGTTCTACGGAGATCGTGTGGAGCGAGCCCTGTCAGGCCGCAGTTCGCCGCTCCCTCTCTAACGATCGACCAAATCACCTTTGGCGTGAACCCACTTCCCCACATCCGACCCGCTTTGTTGATGGCCCTGAAAAGTGAGCCTGAGTCAGTCCAGCGGACACTGTCCATTCGTCGATTGCTCTCTTCACCCAGTCGGGCATCGGGACCGTGCGGATGTGGCCGCCTTTTCCATTCAAATCTGCGATCACCCTGCTCTGAACTACCAGTTTGATGCCATGGCAATCAGTGAAGTCGTGAAGCTGGTTGAGCACAGCCTAGCCGACCACAAAGACGCATTGAAGGACCCATCTATCGCAACTGCGCTCGGAGAGATTTTGGATCTTTTTGTCCGCGCTGGGTGGCCTGACGCGCTTCGGCTGACGTTCAAGCTGGATCAGGCAATGCGCTAAAAGAGGTTCCTCCCAGATCGGCAAGCGGCGGTATTCAAGGATTCAAGGCTCGCTTGTGGTTCAGTTCAAGGCGATGTTTTGCGTGCCGCATGGCCCACGAGCGGCTGATAAGAACTACAGTTAGGAGTCTCGACTAACAGCGAGGCATGAACCTATAACTGAGGTGCCCCCGCCTGACCGATATTTGTTCAAATGTGATTTACGCGGATGTCCGCACAAAGTTGCGTGTCGACCATCGTCGCCGTGGGAAGGCGGGGCGATTGGGGAATGATAACGTCCTTTATCATTCACGACCTGGGTTGGCAAGCGGGCAACAAATTCGGGTGGTTTACCCCAGACAGCGACTATCCGCTCACTGGCTTGCTTTCCGAAATGCGCCCCGTAGCATTTCTGGACCCTAGCGCGTTTCCCAGTACCGATCTGAGGAAACTTCCTACAAGCCGACTTCTGGCCCGTGGAGGCCTTCACATGTGTGAACAGGCCTTCTTGATGGTGGAGTCCTTCGCACACTCATTCACTAGACCATCCCAATTAGTTCTCAGTGTCCCGAGGATCAGGGTAAGCCAACGCGGCGAATTAAATGCTGAAACGGGGATTCGGGGCGGAGGAAATCGTAAGCCTGTGCCAGAGGCAACTCTGATTTTCACCTGAATCAGCTGGGCGGTAATTCGAAGACGGTCGCCGATACGGGACGGATACGGGATCGCGGTGATCGATCGAGCCGCGCACGAGAAGCGATTCGGTAGCACCCCTCTCCCTGTTCTACCCCGGGGGCTTCCGCGGCAACGTCAACCACGAGCGGTCGCAGCTTTGCGGGCGACCAAATTGTAGCCTTTGGCTTTGGCGTCTGCCTCGATCGTGGTGAGGTGCGCGCGTCCGGCAGCGACTTGACCCGTCTTCATTTCGATTTCAGCGAGCGCAAGATGAGCGTCGAGTTCGATACCCATATAACCCAGCTCCCGCGACTTCGTGATAATGGCGGCTAGCTCTCTGCGTGCCGCAAGTCCGGCAGCGGAGTGGGGAGCATCTTTTCCGGCAGTGTCGATGCGGGCGGCAGCGATGGCGGTTCGCCAGCGGATTTCGGGATTCTGGCTCTTGGCTGCGAGGGACCGCGCGTGTTGCATCGCCTCGGCCGCTGCCGCCGCTTTGCCCTCCGCGAGCAGCGCGCGGGCCAGAACACACCAAGTTAGAGTTTCATCGTCGCGGGCCTTTTGTTTCTGAAAAACTTCGAGGGCCTGCCGCATCGCCGCTTCTTGCTCGGCGGGGGGATGCGCCTCCTCCAGAGACAAATCCGCCAGCCCGAGCTGAGTCTCGGCAATGGTGAGCTTTTCGCCTGCCGAAGTTCGTATAGCCAAGGCCTGTTCGTACATTTTTCGGGCGCCAGAAAAGTCGGCCTGCTGGAGCTGCAGACTTCCTAAACTCCACATGGCGTACGCAGCGTCATCCTGGTCGCCCATCTTCTGCCAGGTCGCGAGGGATTGTTCGAATCCCTGCTTTGCGCCCGCAAGGCCACCTTGCAATTGGTGAACAAACGCGATGTTGTAACCGGCGAGGGCTGCGCTTCCGCCGACCTGCAGCGACTCCTCATACAGCCGGATTGCACCCGGCAGATCTCCTTGCCCCATCCGTTCGTTGGCAACATTCAAGGTGGCCCCAGCCTCTTGTGACTTATCGTCGAGAACTCGAAAGATTGCCAGGGCCTCGCGATGCATTTTTTCAGCGGTGGCAAGATCGCCCTGGGTTTCATAGACCAGACCGAGGTTGTTCAGCACTTCGGCCTCACCCCCTTCCGACCCAACGCTGCGAAAGAGGGTTCGTGCCTGCTGGTACAGGCGGATGGACTCGGGTGCATCCGTCTCGGTGGTCGCATCCGCCCAGGCGCGCAAAGCTCTGGCTTCGCCCTTTCGGTCCCCCGCTGCGGCGCGAATTTCCCTGGATTCGCGGCACGCGGCAACCGCATTCTGCACTTGCCCGATATAGCTGAACAACACACACTGGTCGTCCAGTGCTTGTGCGAGGATTAGCCGGGACCCCTGTACCCTCGCCTTCTCAGCCGCCCGAGCGAGAAGCGGTTCTTGCTGCTTAAGGTCTCCCTGCGCTCCCCATGCTGCTGCCTCCTCCAATTCGATACGGGGATCTTCAGACGCAGGAGGCGAAAGCTTGCGCAGCGACTCGACGGTGGCCAGAGCATCAAGCCCTTTGCCGCCGCGGCTCTGCTCCGCTGCCAACTTGAGCCCGTAATCGAGATTGTCCGGGAACAACATGAAGAGCGCGCGATAGATCGCGATCGCCTTTTCGTGTTCATGATCGATGTTGCGATAGCGGCCTTCCACCACCAACCGCTCTTCGCGTGAAAGATTGGCAGACAGATCGTAGGCCTGCCGGGCTTCTTGTTGGGCTTTCTTGTCGTAGCCCAGCCGCGACCAGGCCTCAGCCAGAGCGGAGTGCGCCAGGGAATATGTCGGATCAGTGCCGACGGCCTGTTGCAGAAGATCTCTCGCTTCGAGGGCATCGAACACATGCAGCCGGGCGAGTCCCTCCGAATAGAGGCGGGCGGCCTCACGATTGGAAGGCGAGGAGGCACGAACGCTCACCGCCTCGACCGGCGAAACCGCTTCCACACCAAGCTTTTCGCGCAACCGGGAGCCAGCCTGAGACACCATGTCAAACAGGTCGGCCTCGCTTCCAACCACAGCGACATCTGCGATCGTTTCCCCGGCGGCCGTGTCTTGCAGGCGCAGGTCGAGGCGGATGTGGGTGCCGGGCTTTTCTCCGAGAGCGGTGTAGGACCCGAGCACGATCAAGTCGCTGTCGAGGTCTTTGTGCAATCTTTCTAGCGTGTTTCGGGACAGGCTATCGGCATCGGCCAGTGGAAGATCAAGTTTGGTGCGCGCGATGTCTTCGCCGGAAACTAGGCGCAGTTTTTCTCCAGCCTCCAGTTCGGTGCTCAACATTTCCGCCAGAGCTGTCGATAGCCAGCCTTCTTCGGGACGGCCGGACAGGTTGCGAAAACCGAGAACTGCGATGGAACGGCGGGCTGGATGGGATGAACTAGTGGAAGCGATTGCACCTGGATTCATCGCCGGCTGGACCTTCTGGAATTGTTTCCATGTGTAATACCCCGCAACCGCGATCACCGCCACGGCCAGAACCGCCATCAGCCTCACCGCTGCCAGATTTCGGTGAACCGGCAAGCTCAGCTGTTCTTTTTCTTCGGTAACGACACTGGTCCGGATCGTGCGTTCCTGAAAAAGCAGCCCGGAGGAGCGTTGGCTGCTGGCAGCTGCCACGTCAGGGACAATGCTTGAGCTCTCGGGGGCAACGACCTGCACCGGCGAAACGAACTGATAGCCCCGCCCCGGCAGAGTAACGATGTAGTTGTTGTCGCCCGGCTTCTCCTCAAGCGCCCGCCGCAGCGCGGAGATGCTTTGCGCCAGGCTGTTCTCGTCCACAAAGGTATCGGACCAGACATTCTTTAGCAGTTCGTCCCGGCTGACCACCTTTCCCGGACTCCGCACCAAGTAGAGAAGCACATCGAAAGCCCGGCGATTGAGCGTGACAATCGCTTCCTCCCTCCGCAAGGTGCGTGCCAGGGCATCAATCTGAAACTTTCCGAATTTAAATATCCCCTCTGTTCGCATGGACATAGAGGAGCTTCAGAGTCCGTCAGAACCCGTCAGAACCCGTCACTGGCCTTTTCTGGACGACCGCCGCAATATTCGCCGCCAGTGAACCCATTGCATAAGGACGACCGCACGAACCGACTGTATCAATGGCTGAGACGGCGGGCAAGTTTCTTCCGCTCTGACCTGTCCGGTCGCAGCACGAGCCGCACCGTCCGCACTGAAGTGACGGTGCAGCGGGAAGGAATCACCCTGCTGATGGGTGACGCGGCGGCGGGCTTCGATAACTGCCCGCTTTGTGGAAGCAAGCTGGCTCCGGCACAGGCGGAACAGACACGGCTTCGTCTGCAGAAAGGTTCGACAAACCGGGACTAACGACGAACGAGTTTTGGGACAAGCTTTCCCCAAGAAAACGACAAATAAGGAGAATCGAAATGAAAAAGGTTCATGTGGCGATGTATTCGGCGCTGCTGATGCTGTTCTGCAGTGCACTTAGCCAAGCGCAACAAAGCTCGGCGGCAACCAGAGATGGCGACTCCAACGCGGACAGCCAAGCTGTTAGTGAGGCCATTAGCGGAACCGGCAAGACGGATTACGTTTCGTTATGGTTGAGCGGAACCAGGCTGGGAAACTCCAAGATCTTCCAGAGCGGGGGATTAGTCGGCATCGGCACAACCACGCCCGCGGCCACGTTGGATGTGAATGGCGGGGTTAACGCCACGTCCGGTTACAGCCTGGGAGGCGGCCTCTTTGTTTCCGGTGCCAAGCTGGGCAACGCTTTCCTCGGCATCGAAGCGGGGAACGCCACGATGACGGGCGTCTCTAACGCTGCCGTAGGCTACGTTGCGTTTACCAACAACACCACAGGCACCTTCAACGCCGCCTTCGGCGAGGCCGCGCTGAATGCCAACACCACGGGAACCGAAAACGCCGCCCTCGGATCGGGTGCGCTGGAACTCAACACCACGGGCGGCGCCAACACCGCCAGCGGCTGGGCGTCGCTCATCAACAACACCATCGGCAGCTACAACACCGGTACGGGCAACGAGGCGCTCTACTTTAACACCACGGGCGGCTTCAACACTGCCAGCGGGACTTCTGCGCTTCAACAAAACACTACGGGCAGTGACAACACGGCCAGCGGCTACCTCTCGCTCCTGTGGAACACCACGGGCAGCCTGAACACTGGCCTGGGGGCTGGGGCCGGCCCGGACAGCAAATCAAACAACCTGAGCTTCGCCACCGCCGTCGGTGCGGGCGCAATCGTCAGCCAGAGTAACGCCCTCGTGCTCGGTGGTCCGCTGGGCAGCGGAGCGAATGTCAACGTCGGCATTGGCACAGCCACACCCGCGAATGTCTTCACCATCGCTCAAGGCGCAGGCTCAGCCATTGCCGATGGCTGGTCTACCTACAGCTCTCGCCGCTGGAAGACCAACATTCAAACGCTGGACGGCGCACTGGAAAAGGTCGAGCAGCTGCGCGGCGTCTCCTATGAACTGAAGGCGAACGGCAAGCACGAAGTGGGAGTGATCGCCGAAGAAGTGGGAGCGGTCGTTCCCGAGGTCGTCACCTGGGACAAGAACGGCACCGACGCCCAGAGCGTCGACTACAGCCGCCTCACCGCGCTGCTGATCGAAGCAACCAAAGAACAGCAGGTGCAGATTGAGCAACAGCGAGAGCAGATCGCCCAGTTGATGTCGCAGGTGAAAACCATCCAGGCCACGCTCAAAACCAGCGGTCGAACTGACTCGGAGGTTCGCACTGTGAAGGCTGATCTGAGGACGGTCCGGCAGTAACTGCTGGGGGGTGCGGTCGAGCTCCCCAGTTCGGATTCGCTGCCGAAGCCGGGGTCGATGGCGCCGGGAACCCGTAGCTCGCTCTCGGGCCGTGACTTGGGACTTTGACAAACAAGAGTTCAGGACCAATGAGATTCAGTACAAGCTGCCCCCAAAAAACAACAACCAAGAAAACAACAACACAAAGGAGAATCAAAATGAAAACCACGAATCACACCACGCAGTTCAACCACAACCCTAAAACGGCGCGGCTTGCTGTTCTGGCCGCGCTCGCGCTCATCACCTTTGTTTCCGCTGTAACTCCGGGCGCAGCTCAAGATGCTAAGACCCGGCCCGCGATTACTCTGGCCAAATTGGCAGGGACATGGACGGCCGGAATTGAACTCAACGGTGGCTGCGGAATCGGAAGCAAGCAGGTCACATTCACCCTGAACGCCGAAGGCACGGGCACCGCCACCTACACCTACAACACGGAGGAATGCGGCTCGGCCTCCGGGACGGGTACCATGACGATCACATCCCTCGAATCAAACGGCAGCGGCACCGCTGTTCTGAGCATTAACTTTGTCGGTAACTTTAACATTCAGGTATCCCCGAACGGCCAGGTCATGGGCCTGGTCGAAATCGTTGACACCGGAAACTACGACGTAGGCGTGGCCGTCAAGCAGTAACTAGCAGGCAGCGCAGCGCTCGTGGCGGGGAGCCTCCAATAGCTCCCCGCCGATTTTCGCACTCGACGGGACTCGAGGAAATCGCGACACCAAGGTGACCATCGCCTGTGCCACCGGTTTGTCGCCTACATGGCAACTATCCACAAACGGGCTTCTGGGAAGCGCGCCAGATCGGTACCGATAAGTCGGCTAGTGTTTACCGATGGAGAGAAGTGGCGATTGCGATTGCTGCTTCTGCCTGAGTCACGTCGAAGCGGAGGCGAAACTTGATCGCGGACTTTGACGCGGGCCAGAAGTCGGCTTCTGGGAAGCGGCACTTCTGGATTGTGGGCGTGTCACGGGTCCACTTTTATCAATCCGATAAGCGAAGGGTTGCGCACAATACACCCAGATCGCCGGGGCACGATCAGAACTCCAGCCGTGCCTGGAAGGCGATCATGCGGGGACTGCTGTCGCCACCCAATCCGACTCCCAGCAAGCCCGTCGGCGGAGAGGTCGTAGACGTGAGCGCTCCAAACCCACTCTGCGTGGAAAGATTTCCTGGAATGCCGGCCTGCACCATGCTGGGAAGCGCGAAATTTTGATGGTTGAAGACATTAAAAAACTGAGCCTCAAATCGCAGCTTCACATGCTCCGTCAAGGGGAACCATTTTGTCAGGTAGAAGTCACTCCAAAGGAAATCGGGACCGCGCAGGGCATTGCGGCCGAGAGCTCCGAATTGGCAAGTCTGCGGACCGTCGCCGCCATAGCACTGCCCCGTACTCGGATCGACCGCCGATACGAAAGCGTCCGGATTGAGCCACTGCAGCGTTCCCGTTTGCGTTACACCCGGAATCGGATGATGCACATACAGCGGAACGCCCGGTACGACGCTGGCAAACTGCGGCCCACTGCCCTGCACAATTCCCTCTTGCTGCCCAGTGCTTGGATTGGCAGCTGAGTAGGGCGTGCTCAGCACCGAGAACGGGACTCCGCTGTGCCAAAACGCTGTTCCGGAGATCTGCCAGCCGTTGAGCGCGTAGCCCAGAGAACGACTGCGGACTCTGATCGGCAACTGATACACATACTGCGCGTTGAGATTGTGCCGGATGTCATAGTCACAGGGTCCATAATCGCGGGCCAAGTCTCCCGGCAGAGGCGAGAGAATCCCTCCTGCAGAAAACGGAAGGAACCCGCCGTTCGAAACCGTATCCATGCAACGGCTGAAGGTGTAGTTGACCTGTCCTTGCAGACCATGTCCGAGCCTTTTCATCGCGGTCAGTTGAAGACCGTTGTAGTGGCTGTTCGCGCCGGTGGAGAACTGGGTCACTGCTCCGAATCGTGCATCGGTCGGACGCATGTAGGGGAACGGCGCAAAACAACCTTGGCATACGGTCTGGTAACCGTTCACTTGTGTGGAGTACGGCTGGTTTACGGCCCGCGTGCCGACGTACTGCGCTTGCAAACTGGCCGTCGTCCCGAATTGATGTTCTATCCCCAGGCTCCATTCCATGAAGTACGGCGCATGGAGTTTGCCATCTGGAATGGCGGTGATCGCAACTGGCGGAAGCGAGGGTTGGCCCTGGGGAAATCCCGAAGTGAAAGTCTGATTCGCGGCAACCAGTGCGCCGACTGCGCTGTTGGGCGCTCCCGGCGCGATGGCTGTTCCGCCCACACTGCCAAGCACTCCTCCCTGGAACATCTTGTCGTAGGGAGGATTCGTGCCGATCAAGTCGGCCATCGTGCCCGGTAAGATGTCGCTGAAAATTCCGTAGCCGGAGCGAAGCACGGATTTCGGTTCAAACTGCCACGCGATCGCCGTCCTCGGTTGCAGAATGGCCACCGGCGTGGACGAGAACAGATTCCCGAGATGGGTCTGGATGGCCTCGTTCAGAGGTTGACTGACATCATGAGAGATGGAATTGAAAGCGCCGCGAAGGCGGGCGACTTGATCGTGCGGATTCAGCGGATTGGAGTTGAAGGTGTCGCGCAGACCGAACGTCCAGGTCAGTTTGCGAGTCACTTTCCAAGTGTCTTGCGCGTAGACATCGAGATTGAGAAAGTTGAAGGGCTCATTTGCGTTCGAAGGGAACGTCTCCGACGCGGTATTGGCCACTCCATCGATAAATTGCTGCAAGTTCGCGTAGGTCGCGGTGGGAACCGCTCCTTCCCCGAAGTCGTAGTCGTTCAAGCGGAAGATACGGATATTGGTTCCAAATCGCAGTTCGTGAGCGCCATGGCTCCATGCGAGATTGTCGTTAATGAAAAAGCGGGATGCGCGCCTGCCTTGAATCCAGGTGTTGTCCAGCCCTCCCATGGGCGTGAAGGCATTCGCGCCGCTGCCCTGCAACACGATTGGGAACGCCGAGAGCGTTTTCTGAAGGTTGGTTGGCCCAAACAGGCTCTCGTACCAGGAGAACGCAGGATTGAAGTAGTTCACCAAGTTCTGCGAGAAGACGTGCGTGTATCCCGCAGCAAGCGAGTAGAGAGGCTGCGGCGAAAGTGCGTCGAACACCGGGTTGATGGGGTCCGTCCACGCGGCTTGCAGGCCGGTGTCCGCCTGAAAACGAAACCAAGTCGTGTCTTTCTCGTTGATGTTGTAGTCGATCCGCGCCGTCTGCACCTGTTCGTGGTCGTCGCTGGAGTGCGAAATGCTCTGCCGGTTGGCGCAACCGTTTCCATTCGGTGGATTGCCGGGTGCCGCAGTGCCGTCGGAGTTGAAAGGACACCAGAGCACCTGGGTGGCTGTGCCGCTGGTATTTCCGTAGAGGGAAAACATATGTTGATAGAACAAACAATTCTCGTTCGCCCCGCTGGACCCGCAGCCGCTTGTTTGGCCTCCAGAAAGTTGCTGCAAGACGTACTGTTGGAATGACCCACTAGGAACGATCGTCGGCGTGACGATGGGCAGTGCGATCCGCACCCATTCGCTGTCGAAGAAGAAGAACAGTTTGTCGTGCGCGATCGGCCCACCCACACTGCCTCCAAAGTGATTCACGGTCGCCCCCGGCTTGTGGTTGCCTGGCGTCGCATTGGTGAAGTAGTCCGCCGCGTTCAGTAGCGAACCGTTCCAGAGTTCATAAAGATTCCCGTGAAACTGGTTCGTGCCAGACTTGGTAACGTAGTCGACTTGGGCTGCTCCATACCGTCCTTGATCCACCGAATAAGAAAGAGTGTTGACGGTTACTTCTGAAATCGAATTCAGTCCCAGGACAAGGTTGGTTGACAAACCGCTATTGAGATTGGTGAGCGGGTCGTTCGTTTCCAACCCGTCCACGATGTAGCCATTGGAGAGGGCGGGGAGTCCGTTGAACTCCACGTTGCCATATCCGTTGCTGCCGCCGACAAAATCGTTGCTGCTGCCGGCCGTATTGATCAGGGCTCCAGGCGCAAACTGCAGAGGGTAGGTTAGGTCCCCGCCCGGATTCGGCAAATTCTCCAGCGCGGGTGCACTCAGGGTCGTGGATGTGTTTGCGTTTTCCAGGTTGATGAGTGGAGCCTCGCTGCCGACCTCAACCGCTTCATTGGATCGGGCCACCTTGAGCGTAAAATCCACGGTCTGCTTCTGTCCTAAGCCCGCAACGACGTTGTCATTTTGCCCCGGATCAAAGCCTCGCGCCTCCACTGTGACCGAATAGGTACCCGGCTTTAACTGCGGAAAGTTGAACCGGCCTGCTTCATCGGTCTTGGCACTACGCTTCAGACCGGTCTCGTGATTTGTGATCGTCACGTTGGCACCCGCCACGACCGCGCTAGATGCGTCGCTAACTTCGCCAATGATGGCGCTGGTGGTTTCGCCTTGTGCCAGTGCTTTCGCCGGGAGAAGGCACACCACGGCCAACACGAAAAGAGGAACGTGAAACGCCCGCGGCATGAATGCCCCCACTCATTTGCCCCAAGACCGGCAATGTCTTTCTGCCTGATCTATTAACCAGCGATTATTCTATGTAGTTAACCACAGTTAATACAAACAAGCAAGAACGGACGGGCGAGGCTGAGCAACCTCAACGATCGTGTCCGCGTGAGGGGCAATTCGGAAAGTTACTCTGGCGTACCCGATTCGCGCGATTACTTGTCGCTCCAGGTGCACAATGCAGGCGGACGTCCAGTTTGGAGGTTAGATTTGGATGGCGTGAGTGTGCCAGTTAGACTTTCCGCGCAGAACTGCCCAGCGATGCAAGAACGTGCCGTCTTGCGGTTAGCACTGATTCTGTTTCACCAGGTGCGCCTTGATTTTGCGGCCGTGTGGGGTTCTGAGCGTGAGATTCTTGCCATTGAGTACAAACTCTATATCTTTGTCCTTCGCAGAAAACAGATCATCAATCTCGTCAAGAACAGGAGTTTCGTACTCAGCGCAATACGTCTGGTCGGAAGTGCGCACTGCGAAATAAAGCAGGTAATAGTGGATTTGGGGATAACGGCTGACAAAATAACGATTTTCCAAAACCTTTCGTACAGTGCCGATCTTTCCGGTCTGCTGACCTTCACCTGACGAACTGGGCGGAGGTGGTGAACCGAGTCCGAATGTGGTCGCCGCGAGGATAATGGTTGCGAGCAGGACCAGTGGTAAAACGCGTCGTGGCGGTTGCCTGTGTGCCATGTCCGACCCTCTCGCGCCTTGCCGTGCTAGAGCTGATCCCGATGTTGTTCCAAGACGATGCGTACCAATTGACTGCGCGTCCGGACGCCGGTTTTGGAGAAGAGTTGTTGAAGTGTGGCTTTGACCGAACTCTCCGACACGCCGACTCGCGCCGCAATCTCCTTGTTCGCAAGACCCTCAAACACACAGGAGAGCACCTGCTGTTCCCGCTCCGTGAATGGCCGTGTTCGATTGTCCTGTGGGGTTCCGACCTCAGCTCTCAGGGCGGTTTGCAATTGCTCCTGGTCCAGCCACACCTTGCCTGCCATTACGTCACGAATTGCTTGTGCCAGCAGTGCGGCAGAGTCGTGTTTTAGAAAAACTCCAGAAATCCCAGAACGGATCAGATCCGCAGCCACGTCTACATCCACACCTGCCGTCACAACGAGAACCTTTCCCTGGAATCCCTGTTCCTTTGCCAATCGGAGAAACTGGCGGCCATCGCCCTCGCCAAGATCGAAATCAAGGAGCACGACGTCGATCGCCTTACGCCGCAGAATCTGCAGAGCCTCTCCGATTGTGCCGCAGTGAGCAGCCACCGCGAATCCGGGCTCTGCAGCGAGGAGCCGACTTGCACTCTCTCGAAACAAGGTGTGATCGTCTAACAGCAAGAGGTGCACTGTGCTCGCCGCAGTTTCAGGCATTTGCCACCTCCTTCCGGACGAGACCGAGGGGCAAGACCACAGCGAAGCAGCAGCCCTCCGATCTCGGCTCGTAAGAAAGTTCCCCACCAAAGCTGCGCATAATCGCGCGGGAAACGTAAAGCCCGAGACCGCTGGACTCGGCGCCACGCTGAAACGGCCCGAAGAGGTTTTCTGGCGAAGCGATGCCCGTTCCAGTATCTTCGAATCGAATTGTGACTGTCCCTTTCTCCTCTCGCGCCGCAATTCGAAGTCGCTTGACTCCGGTAGACGCCATGGCCCGGCGACTATTCTTCGCCAGGTTTAAGAAAACCTGAACAAGTCCGTACCGGTCAGCCCAAACCAAAGGCAGCGGTTCCTGAATATGCCACTCCATCTCGATCTTTAATTCGTGATATGCGCTTTCGATCAGTATCCGGAATTCGTCTAGTACAGACGTAAGCTCAACCACTTCACCATTCTGAGATGCGGTGGAACCCAATTCCAATGCTGACACTCTTTCCAGGCTCTGGATCAAGTTCCCCAAGGCTTTGAAGTCTTCGTTCGAATCAAGCTCTTTCACTCGGGAGAGGTTCTTATGCACGACAAGCACTGCACCGCAAAGATTCCGAATTTCATGGGCCACAGCGCTCATCAGAATCCTCGTGTTCTTCAATAGATAGTCTAGGCTGAGATCCTCGCGATTCCGGAGATCCTCAGAAAGATCGACGATGATGGCCGCGAGGCGTGGGCCCGATATCGTACCGTATGTCGAAAACCAAACACCGGCCAGGAAGACTTCCCCATCGCTCCTTTTCCCTGTGCACTGCAGAGTGGTCCGAAATACTCGCGACTGTTGGGTTTTGAGAACCGTTTGCAAAGCTGGGAGATAAGAGTTGATTTCCTGGCCTTGCAAGGGCTTCCCTTCAAGAGCGAGCAAGTGTTGAGCTGCCTCATTTGCCAATAAAACATTGCCCCCCGAGTCGATTGTGACGATCGCAGCTGGACTGCTTTCGACGAGTGAACGCAATTGCTCCTCTGCGTCCTCCCGTAACTTGATCTGCCCTTCAAGTTCTTCGACGTGCGTCATCGTAATTCGGCGATTGCGGATCAACTCCGAAATAAACAGTCCTGTACCGACAAATCCTGCCGAGCTGAACAGCATGCGAATCACAGCTTCATTTTCAGGCAAATTGCTGAACGCTTCCTGAAGAACGGCACAGACCAGTGCAACCCCGACGATCCGAGTCCTTGACAGGAACCCACCGAGAATCATGATGGGAAATAGGTAAAGGAATCCCAGGGAAATGTATGGTTTCGTCGCCCAGTCGGCCACCGCGATGGCCGCTATCAAGAGACCAGCGACGACGATCAGCCTGACGCGGTTGGTCGGTGCGTAGATGGACAGTAGGTCTTTCACGGGTGGTGCGTAGATGGGCAGAGGCTCTTTCATGGCCATTCTAATGGTGCGCTATCTTCGCCTGTCAGGAAACTGCCTTGTCAAGAACTAGCCAAAAGATAGGCTCCCAGCTCGCCTAAAGATAACGGTGGAGCCTCAAGATAGGGTTCCCTTCGCACTGAAGTGCCTTGCAGAATAATTCTGTACATCCAAGTACTGCATCCTTCGAGGCTGAGCTTGTCTGGAAGGCTTGAAGGTCGAACGAAAATGATGAAATATCCGGTTATCTGCAAGAGAGTTGCCGTTGTGTTTGTGGCGGCTGCAGCGATCATTGTCGTTACGGGACTTCTGGAACTCGGTCACAGTCGTGGTCAGGCTACAAACGCGAATACACCGCAACAATCAGGCGCAAAATCCAACGCCTCCTCGTCCGAAGCTGCCTTGGACCTGTCGCCCAGCCAACTGAACTCGATCAAGATCGAGCCGGTCGGAAGCTACTTGTTTCCGGTTGAGAAGGAAGCCGTCGGCAACATTGATTTTGCCGACGATCTGTCGGTTCAAGTCTTCCCGGCTTATCAGGGGACCATCATCAAGAGTTTTGTGGAACTTGGCGTCAATGTTCGGAAGGATCAACCTCTCTATACCATCAAAAGCCCCGACCTCATTCAGGCGGAGTCAAACCTGATTGGCGCAGCGGCGACTCTCGATCTGACCGACAAGGAACTGGCGCGCGTCCAGGGTCTTGGCGGTATTGCCGAGCGCGAGAAGGAACAGGCAATCTCGGATCAACAAACCGCCGAGGGAACTCTCAAAGCGTCACGAGATGCCGTCCTCGTCTTTGGCAAGACGGATGCGGAAATCGATCAAATGATCGCTTCGCGCAAGACAGATGCTGCGCTGCTCGTACGCAGCCCCATTTCCGGCAAGATCACATCCTTCAACGGGCCACCGGGGCTTTTGGTGCAACCGGGGAATCTGCCGGCGCCCTACTCGGTCGCCGACGTGACAATTAAATGGATGCTGGCGAATGTGAGCGAAAGCGAGCTGTCATTTTTTCGCTTGGGCCAGCCGGTTCAGGTCAAAGTGATGGCCTATCCCGGCCGTGTGTTCAAAGGTAAGGTCTCGAAGATCTACGCAACGGTTGATCCGAACACTCACCGAGTAACGATCCGTTCCGAGATCGCGGACCCCCGCGATGAACTGCGCCCCGGAATGCTCGCTAACTTCGTCATTCGCGTCCACGACCCGGTGGAAGCCATCGCTATACCTGCGAACGGCGTGGTCCGCGAAGCCGATGGCACGATGACGGCTTGGGTGACAACCGATCGTCACCATTTTGTGCAAAGAATCATCAAGATCGGCCTGCGAAACGACGACCGTGTTCAAGTTCTCGATGGTTTGCACGGCGGAGAACTCATCGTAGCGGACAACGCAGTGTTTCTTAGCAACATGTTGCAGGCGCCACCAACCGACTAGGCCTAATGCCACTTTCAATTCATTAGAAGACGAGCCCATGTTCAAGTCTCTCATTGCGTTTTGCCTAAGCCGCCGCCCGATTGTGGTGGTGGGTTTGCTGCTGTTTGCTGGCACCGGGCTCATTGCTTTCAAGATGCTCAACATCGAGGCGTATCCGAACCCGACGCCCGTCATCCTGGAAATTACCGCGCAGGCGCCGGGCCTCTCCGCCGAGGAGATGGAACGTTACTACACGCGCCCCACGGAAATTGGACTCTACACCACCCCCGGCATCGACGTTATCCGCTCCACCTCGTTTTATGGCCTGTCCTTTGTGCGCGTCAGCTTCAAATATGGGGTGGACTATAACTTCGCCTACGCCCAGGCGTCGGTCGCGATGCAACAGAACGTCAGCCTGCCGGGCGGTCAGGTTCCGAACATCCAAGCTAACAGCTCGACTGGCGAAATCTATCGTTATCAAGTCGTCGGCCCGAAGCATTTCGGAATCACGAATCTGCGCACGGTTCAAGACTGGATCGTGGCACGCCGATTGTTGACCATTCCCGGCATCGCAGCCATCAACAGTTGGGGCGGCCCCACGAAGGAATTCCAGGTCGAGGTGGACCCGCATAAGCTCGAAGCCTACAGCGTCACGGTGCCCCAAATCCTAAACGCGCTGGGCAATGCGAACATCAACGTGGGGGGACGCGAAATCCACATTGGCCAGCAGTCCATCAATATTCGGGGTGTCGGCCTGATTGATGACGGCGGCAGTGACGATTTGGCCCAGGGCTACAAGGTTGACGACATCGAGAATGTGGTTCTGACTCAAGTCAACGGCGTCCCCGTGTTGATGAAGGATATCGGGAAGGTCTCGATCGGTTACAGGCCAAGACTCGGAATTTTAGGCCGCGACACACAGAGCGATGTGGTTGGATCGATCGTGGTGATGCGGCGTACCGAGCAGACCGCGGACATGATTCCAAAGGTCAAAGATGAAATTGACAAATTGAATCACGACGGGAGTCTGCCGCCGGGAGTCAAGGTTGTTCCTTATTACGACCGCTCATCGCTGATCGCCATCACGACTCACACAGTTCTGCACAACTTGATATTCGGATGCGTGCTGGTCTTCCTGATTCAATGGATTTTCCTCGGGAATCTCCGCAGCGCAGTCATTGTTGGATTGAACATCCCGTTTGCGCTGTTCTTCGCCACCATTCTCCTGGTAATTCTGGGGGAAAGCGCAAACCTACTGTCGGTGGGGGCGGTGGATTTCGGCATCATCGTGGATTCAGCCGTGATCCTGGTCGAAAATGTCTTCCGCAATTTTCAACGAAACCAGGAAGAAAGACAGGGTCTGCTCCAACGTCTGGCGGCAGGCCATTGGGGACCCGACCCGACAATAACTCCAGACCACGAGGCGTCAGCGAACGGATGGACGGATCGTTTGCGGCTGATTCTGATCAGCGCGCTACAGGTGGACAAGGCGGTTCTATTCTCGGCGCTCATCACCGTGGCCGGTTTCGTGCCGCTTTTCACCATGCAGGGAGTCGAGGGTCAGATCTTCGGTCCCATGGCACGCACTTATGGTTACGCGCTGGCCGGGGCGTTGATTGCAACGTTCACCATCACGCCGGTGATCGCTTCCATGCTGCTCCCTGAGCGCCTGAAAGAAACCGAAACGATCGTTGTCCGCTTTTTGCACCGTATCTACAATCCGGCGCTGCGTTTTGCGCTAAATCACCGCGCTCTCGTAGTGGGAATTGAGCTCGCCCTTTCTATTGGAACCTTCTTGCTGATAGCGCCGCGACTGGGCAGCGAGTTTCTTCCGCACTTGGAAGAAGGAAACTTTTGGATTCGCGCGTCCATGCCGACCACGCTCTCGCTCGAAGACGGTGAGGCGGCCTCGCGAAAAATGCGCGAGATTCTCCTGCGACACCCCGAAGTGCTTACGGTGGTGTCTCAGCATGGCCGGCCAGACGACGGCAGCGATGCTTCGCCATTCTCGAACGTCGAATTATTCGCGCCGCTGAAGCCGTTTGACGAGTGGCCAAGAGGTGTGACCAAGGAGAAGTTAACCGAGCAGGTGCAAACAGAGTTTAACAACGAGTTGCCGGGCGTCGTCTTCAATTTCTCCCAATACATCGAGGACAACATTGAGGAAGGGATCTCGGGCGTCAAAGGCGTCAACTCGGTCAAGATCGTCGGCCCCAATCTCGAAGTTTTGACGAAGCTGGCCGAGCAAGTCCGCGACCAAATGAACCAGGTTCGCGGCATCGCCGACCTTGGCGTCTTCCCGGTACTGGGGCAGCCGAACTTAAACATCAAGGTAGATCGCGCCAAGGCAGCCCGCTATGGCCTCAATTCCGGCGACGTTAACACGGTCATTCAAGCCGCCATGGGCGGAGCGGTAGCGACCCAGGTCTTGGAGGGCGAGCGGCAGTTCGACCTGGTCGTCCGTTATACGCCTGAATACCGGGAGAGCATCGATAAAATTCGCAACATCAAAGTCGCCTATCAAAACAACAGCGGCGCCAATTCCTACATACCGTTGAGCGAACTGGCCACGATCACCTTGGATACGGGAGCGGCCTGGATTTATCACGAGAGCGTGCAGCGCTTCATCCCGGTCAAGTTCAGCGTCCGTGGCCGCGACCTTGGCGGCACAGTTGAGGAGGCTCAGCAGCAAATCGCAAAGAACGTGCGACTTCCGTCTGGATACCGGCTGATCTGGGCCGGCGAGTTCGGAGACCTTCAGGAAGCGAAGAAGCGCCTGGAGATCATTGTGCCGATCAGCCTTGTGCTGATTATCGGGTTGCTCTACACCTTGTTCAATAACTTGCGAGACTGCCTTCTGGCACTCGCGGGCATTCCCGACGCGGTGGTTGGCGGCATCCTTGCGCTCTATCTCACAGGTCAGAATTTCAGCATCTCCGCTGCCATCGGCTTCGTCTCGCTCTTCGGCGTGTCTGTCATGGACGGCATCCTGATGATCACTTTTTACAATCATGAAAGATCTCAGGGCCTGGCGCCGGTGGATGCGATGTACCGCGCTGCCTCAACCCGCATGCGCCCATTGCTGATGACATCTCTTTCAGCCTGCATTGGTCTGCTTCCTGCAGCAATTTCTACCGGTATCGGCAGCCAGGTGCAGCGTCCGCTCGCCACCGTGATCGTGGGAGGCATGCTCCTCGGCCCCGTGATGCTGCTTCTCGCCGTGCCCGCGCTAAGAATGATGTTTCTAGGCCGCGACAATCACCGACACCCACAATCCGGGGAATTGCTATGAAGGTCACCTGCCTTCTCCTTCTGAGCCTAATTCTGCCGATGAGCTGGGCCGCGTTGATGCCTGGAACAAGTTATGCGGCCGCATCCCACCAAACATCGGCGGAGAGTTCCGCGACAACACCCGTCGCAGGAAGTCCCTCCAAGGAACAAAGATATCCCCGCCACGCTTCTGACAAGAATCATCCGCGCAGCCGTGCAAGCCTAACCGGGGCAAATCATCCTAATCAACTTCCAAACGGCCGGAAACGTTCCATATCTGGAAATGCAGCGAATCTCCATCAGCTCGGTTCAGGCAAATCCGGTGCTGCTGCAAAAGGCGGGTTAATCCAGAACGAAACAGCCAGCAACGCCATGCCTGTTCGGCCGCGAGGCACCGTCCGGCCTACGGCAGCAACGCTCAACCCATCGTTCAACAACGTCCGCCATCGCGGACCCAACTCGGCGGTCGTTGGTGGATCGGCGGGTGGATCGGCGAACTTAAATAGCAGCAATACCGGAGCGATCAACGGAACTCGTATGCACCGCAAGCCTTAAGGAACTAACTCGCATGATTCGCACTCGCAAATCGCGCCTCGCCTGCTTAGTCGCAACCTCTGCCTTGCTGCTCACGGCAGGGTGCGCGGTTGGGCCTAGATTCAAGAGGCCCGCTGCTCCCGATGTCGGAGGTTATACGCCCGCTCCCATTTCGACCACCAGCAGCACGGGCAACGTTGGCGGCGGAGAGGCGCAACACTTAGTTGAAGGCCACGATATCCCCGGAGAGTGGTGGACATTATTTCACTCGAAGCCGCTCAATGATTTGATTGAGCGATCGCTCAAAGCCAATCCCGATCTCAAGGCGGCACAAGCGGCACTGATAGTTGCAAGAGAGAATATGCTGGCCCAACGGGGTGCTTACTATCCCAGTGTTAGTGGCGGTTTTTCGGCGAGCCGTGCAAAGACATCGGCTGACATTTCACCTGCAACCAACACCAGTGCCTTGAATTACAGCCTCTACACGCCACAGGTGAGCGTCTCGTATGTCCCAGACGTTTTCGGCCTGAACCGGAGAACCGTGGAGTCGTTGCAGGCGCAGGAACAGCAAGCGCGTTTTGCCCTGGCGGCGACACACATCACGCTGACCGCAAACGTCGCTGCCGCAGCCATTCAAGAGGCGCAATTGCGGGGGCAGATTGACGCAACCCATGAACTCATCACCATCAACACCAACATGCTACACATTCTGCGGGAGCAGTACGCGAAGGGGTATGCGAGCGAGCTCGACGTAGCGGCGCAAGAATCGCAGCTCGCGCAGGTCGCCGCCACGTTGCCTCCGCTACTTAAGCAGTTGGCCCAACAACGGGATCTGCTGGCGGCGCTGTCGGGCGGATTCCCCAACCAGGATCTCGCAGAAAGGTTTGAGCTGTCGAGTTTGCAACTGCCGCAGGAACTGCCCGTAAGCCTTCCTTCGCAACTTGTGGAGCAACGCCCCGATGTGCGCCAAGCCGAGGAGAACTTGCATTCAGCGAGCGCCCAGATTGGGATTGCGCGCGCCAATCGCCTGCCGAGCTTTGCCCTGACTGCGAATGCCGGCAGCATGGCGGTGGTCCTCGGCCATTTGTTCTCGGGAGGCAATGGCTTCTGGGATGTAGCCGCAAGTGTCACGCAGCCCGTCTTTGATGGCGGTATGCTCAAGCATCGGGAGCGCGCCGCAAGAGCAGCTTACACCGAGGCCGATGAACAATATCGCAGCACTGTCCTCACCGCGTTCCAGAATGTCGCGGATACCCTGAATGCGCTCCAACAGGACGCCGACGCCTTGAAGGCCACGGCAGCCGCCAAAGATGCCGCAAGCGTCACCCTCGACCTGACGAAGAAACAGCTTGAATCCGGCTACGCGAACTACCTCGCGCTCCTGAGCGCGGAACAAGCCTATCAGCAAGCCCTCATTAACCTTGTGCAGGCCCAGTCGAATCGTTACGCCGACACAGCCGCGTTGTTTCAGGCTCTGGGCGGCGGATGGTGGAACCGCACCGATGTGCCCAAGAGCTGACCGGGCCACTTGCAGCGGAAGATCGTGGCTAAAAGCCACCAACATGAAGTGCGAGAACGGTGAAACGTCGAGAGCGGGCATGATTTTGCGTCCGGTTCGAGCTTGGGCGATGGCAGTGATGCTATATCCCGTCGCTGTGATGACAGTCGAAGGCCAGGCCATTGAACAGCCAGCGGTGCGACCTTTCGTGACGCCTGGTCAACCGCTTCCAAATGGTAATGCTGAAAAGGCTACGACGGGTTCGTGGGACAGGCCTGTCTTTCTGGGGAATCCGAAGAATATGGGCTCGCCCTACGTGCCGATGGATAGTTGGATATACCCGGCCTTCGACCGCCTTATTGCGCTAGGATACGTTCGCTCGGCAATTGTCGGCCAACGGCCTTGGACTCGCCTGGAATGCAGCCGCCTCTTGAACGAAGCGAACGGTCTGCTATCCGAGGGCACTAACGGTGATGAAGAGGCCTTAGCTATCCACGATGCTCTCGCTCAAGAATTCTCACACGATCTTGCTCTCTTGGATGGTCAAACCAACCGCAATGTTCAAGTGGAATCAATTTACACACGCGTCACAGGGATCGCGGGGCAGCCTCTCACGGACGGATACCACTTCGGTCAAACTGTCATAAATGACTTTGGTCGGCCTTTCGGTGAAGGGTTTAATACGGTAGACGGTTTTTCAGGATGGGCTTCCGAAGGACCGCTGACGGGATATCTCCGCGGCGAGTACCAGCACACACCTTCGATTCCTGCCCCGTCAGCGCAAGCCCTACAGTTCATCGCAACCTCATTTGGTTCTTTGCCCGTCCCACCCAGTATCCCGACTCCGGCCGTGAACCGTTTCCAGTTGCTCGACGCTTACGTTGCCTTGAACGTCGAGAACTGGGAATTGGCATTCGGCAAACAGACTCTCTGGTGGGGAGCGAGCCATGATGGTCCTCTGATGTTCAGCGATAACGCACTGCCAATGACAATGTTGCGAATCGACCGAGTAACACCCTTCCGACTTCCGTGGCTTCTTCAGCTGTTTGGCCCTATGAAAGGGGAGTTCTTCCTCGGTCGGCTTTCTGGTCATCAGTTCGCCTATGGTGTGAACAATGGCCTCGTCGGGCAGTGGGGCGAGTCACTAGTCGACCAGCCGTTCATGGACGGCGTGAAGCTGAATTTCAAACCCTCTCCGAACTTCGAATTTGGCGTCGGCTTAACCACCATGATCGGAGGACCTGGCGTCCCGTTCACGTTCCACAAGTTTTTTCAAAGCCTGTTTGCTCTTCGCACTTGTGCTCCCGGTGCCTCGTGCGATCCTGGAGATCGACGTTCAAGCGTGGACTTCAGCTATCGAGTCCCCGGACTGCGGAAATGGCTAACCTTTTACGGTGACGCATTCACACAAGACGAATACTCGCCGCTCGGGTATCCACGCAAAGCCGTCTTTCAGGGCGGCATCTACATGCCGAAACTTCCGGGCATCCGGAAACTCGATCTGAATGTAGAGGGGGGGTCCACGTCACCCGCGGACTGGCAGCCGGGCACGTGTAACGCCTGCTTTTACGCAAGCAACCGCTTTCTGAATGGCTGGACGAATTCAGGCAATCTGGTTGGGGGTTGGATCGGTCGCGCCAGTCAGGGTGAGCACGCGTCAAGCACGTACTGGTTGACGCCCCGAAACACAATTCAGTTCAACTATCGTCATCGCAAACTCGACGCTCAATACATTCCAAATGGAGGCACAGTCAACGACGGAGGCGTGAAGGCCGATTTTTGGTTGGGTACGAAAGTCAGTTTGTCCGGTTCGGTTCAATACGAGAAATGGCAAATCCTGGTGCTCGATTCATCGACTAGATCGAATGTTGCCGCTTCATTCGAGGTGGGTTTTTGGCCGCGCGACTGGGGACTACGCGCTCACTAGTTGCACCTTTAGGAGCCGGTTCCCTGATGGGAGAGAATAATCGGCGCGAACTTTTTGGTGGGTGCCGTCGCCATGGCACTCGGAACTTTTGTGACGGCCTCACCCCTGCGGGCAGCTAAGATTTGGGGCTCGCAACGACTCGCTAACTTGGCTCCTGAACGCAGAGCTTCGTTTGTACGCTGGTACCGTGCCTTCGGGATCTTTCTTTTTCTAGCAGAAGTGCTCGTCGCGGTTGATGGCATCGTGTTTTCAAACTACCATCACTAGAATTTCCATCTTCGGTCGAAGCACGAGAGAACAGATGCGTCCGTGCCCCTTCAGGAATTAGCCGGAAGATAGCCTCGGACATTCTAAAGATGTTGCTCAAGTCCACAAGATAGGATTCTCAGTCTCCCGCACTCTGGTTTACACAAATGGAATGTCTGGAGATCAACCTCACTCCCTTACCACGGCAGTATTTTCATTTCCGTGGGACCGGTTCTTCGATCAAGGCGAGCGGGTCTTTGAGATTGTTTTTCTTGTGCTGTGGCTTGCGTTCGTGATCTTCCTTGCCTGCTCCGCTGTACGTTTCCTCAGCGAAAACGCCAAAAAGAAGGCGCAGAGCAGGAAGAAACGACGTGATCGTCAGTCAACTTCCGTCGTGCGATAATACTCACACAAATGGCTTCCGTGCTGCAGATTGCTACCCCAGAAGCTATCCATGGCACTCGACGGGTTCAAGTACTCACCATCGCTTGGATGACCGTGGAGGCTGTCGTGTCCCTGTTCACATCGTGGAAGGCACGCAGCCCAGCCCTGCTTGCGTTCGGCGGAGACAAATCCTTTTTCCTGGTCATGAATTCCGATGCCAGACATCGGAAGGAATTTTTCACCTGAGAACACTCTGGGTGGTAACTTTGTGCTCCCAGCGGCCGACGACAGCTTTGCTTGGGCGCGCGGTCGCCCAACCATGCGCTACGACGCCACTGGCTGCCCTCTTCGGGCCGAAACGCTACTGGCTGCGCTTTTCGAAGCCAGTTCGCCAATTCATGAGGATCGAAACGACCGGTTTTTTCACCGATAACCTGCCCGTTTCTGCTATCCGTCTGAGTTCCGACAGTGTCGACACGGCAGGTAAGAATTATCAGGGGGTCTATATTGCGGAGCTCTTGCAATCCATAGTTGACTCGTCTTCGGACGTCGTCACGAAGAAACAGCCAGTTCGTCCCTCGAAGCAGGTGCCCTTCGTTCCCTCGGACGATCCCGTTACCCAAGACGAATATTGGAAGGCGATACAGAATTTTCTGCGTCCTGGAGATGTGATCGTTGTGGAAGACGGAGCATCGAGCGCCGGTATGGGTCGACTCACGTTGCCCGAGGCGAGCACCTATATCACCGGGGCATTTGTCTGGTGTTCGATCGGGTATGCGACACCCGCGCTGCTCGGAGCCATTCTCGCTTCCCCAGGACGGCGTCACATCTTGCTTACCGGAGAAGGATCACTCCAGATGACCGTGCAAGAGCTCTCGACCGTCATGCGGCATGACCTTAAGCCCTTCATTTTCGTGATCAACAACTCGGGATACACAGTAGAGAGAGCCGTTCTGGGTAAGGATGCCAAGTACAACGACGTCGCGAACTGGCGCTATTCGGAATTGCCAAATGTCTTCTCTCGTGACAACAAGGCAGAAACCCACGTCGTTCAGACCAGCAACGAGTTGCAGAAGGTGCTGGACTCTCCGCATTCGGAAATGGTCTTCGTGGAGTCTGTGATGGACAAATACGATGCGCCAATCGATTTGATCGTCGGTGGTCACGCGCTAGCCGATTCGGATTACGGAGTACCCGGGCCACAGGCGGCAGCGAATGCGCAAATCCCATTTCCGACACGACACAGTGAGCGGAATGCCGACGCGTCCGGAGAGGGAAAGCCAGTATTGGTATAGAACCGTGCGGCAGGCCATAAACAGGGCCGTGCAGCGAACATAGAATCGGCAACTAGTGGTCTGCTCGAGAAGCAATCGAGGAGGTGATTCATGAAAATGTTACAGAAAGTTCTGGCGCTGTGTCTTTCGTCTTGGCTATTGTTTGCGCCCGCTGCGATCAATGCGGCTCAGACAGCTCAATCGGCTGGACAATCCGCGCCTCAGGTGGTGAAGCAAACTCCCGAGGAGTTGGACCGGTTGGTTGCCCCAATTGCGCTTTATCCGGATGCGTTGGTTTCACAGATACTCGCCGGGGCAACGTATCCCACCGAAATCGTTGAGGTAGATCGCTGGGTACAGGACCATCCGAACCTCAAAGGGAAGGATCTGGCGAGTGCCGTCGATCAACAACCTTGGGATCCGAGCATCAAAGCGCTCACCCAGTTCCCCTCCGTGCTCGCCAACATGGACAAGAACCTTTCT
>Ga0209274_10000432_pt1 | contig 26243 bp, 28 predicted proteins | sample HubBroMetageREF1_FD_188343 | JGI IMG/M metagenome (GOLD analysis project Ga0209274, IMG submission 188343) | Reference soil microbial communities from the Hubbard Brook experimental Forest, New Hampshire, USA - Hubbard Brook CCASE Soil... | ecosystem: Environmental > Terrestrial > Soil >...
TCATGGGGCGCGGGGGACCGTTCGCGCGAATTAGCTGACGAATTCGGCGGGACTCGGTGGCGTAATCCTTCCAGCTGTAGAACGAATCGTAGATCCCGGCCATCTCCGAATACGGAGGCGCGCGTTCGACGGACCGCGTGTTCCTCGGAGGCACGTCCGGTCCAAGTGCGAGTCAGGGTATGAACTGTGCCGGAGGCGTGGGCGGTCCGATGTTCCGGTGCTACAGCTTTCGGATCCGATTCACCCAACGGTGGACGTGCGCGTACCGGGTCGGAATCTTCTCGCCGACGGTGAGCCACGGTGAGAGACCGCCGTAGATCCCGAAATCGGCGACGGTCGGTTCGTCCAGGATCCACTCCCGCCCCTCGAGCAACGAATCGACCATCTCGAAGTAGGAGTGCAGGTCCGTCACGAACTCCTTCCGGCGAGTCTCGAGCACATGCCACGGGCCGCGCGCCCGGGTCTGCATCTCCTCGAAGACCCACCGTTCGGCATCGTCCTTGAGCGTCGGTGGAACCTGGGTCACTACGGCCCTCCACACCCGCTCCTCGAGGACCTGGTGACCCCAGTTCTCCAGCGTCCGGGCGAGGCCCGCCTTCCCGGCGGGGATCAAGGGCGGTCTCGGACGGACGCGGTCGAGAAACGAGGGGATATCCTTCCAGGTGACGGTCCTCCCATTCCAGAGGAGCGTCGGGATGTAGTCCTGCCCGGTGACGCGGAGGAGTTCCTGGTGGTCATGGTACGGAGCATAGACGGTCTCGAAGCGAACCCCCTTGTAGCGGAGCATCCGCTCCGCCGAGACGCAGTAGTGGCTGATCGGGTGGTAGAAGAGACGAGCCTTGTCGGACATCGAACGGGTGAGGCGCGAGAGCGCATGAACGTTCTGCGTGACCGCAGTTCGTCCGGTCGCGCCGACTAGTCTCGGCGCGGCTTTCGGCGTCGCCGATCGTCGCCCGAGTCGTCACCGTCGGAAGAGCGCTCCCGGCGTCCGTAGCCGCCCGAGCTTCCGCCGTACCGGGGTCGTCCGCCCGAACTTCCGCCGCCCGACCACCCGCCGGGCTTGCGGCCGTACCGGGGCGGTCCTCGGGGCGCGTACCCTCCCCGCTCGCCGCGCCCCGCGCCGGAGTCCCGGCGGGGGGGCAGGGTGAACCGGTTGCCGCAGGAGCTGCACTCTCCGGTCAGCACTCCTTCGTCATCGGTCGTGAACTTGAGCGGCGCGCCGCACTGGCGGCACGGTCGCGCGTTGGCGAATCCTCCGCCCCCGGCGTCGTCACGGCGGCGAGGTCGGTCGTCGCGGCCGCCCCGCTCCTCGCGCTCCCGGGGAGGCCGAGGCGCAGCGCTCCCTTCCGGAACGAACTTGGTGGTCGTCTCGCACTCGGCGCAGGCGACCTCGAGCATGCCGTCGTCACTGGCGGAGATCGTCAGGGGGGAGCCGCACTCCGCGCACTCCGGGCCCCCCGCCATTCCCGCGGCTTCCGAGGGGACCTCCTCGCCGTCCCCGGGCACGGGGGTGCCCAAGGGGAGGGGCCCCTCGACCAGGGTCGTCACGCGCTGGCAGCCGGCGCAGGTGCCGGTCAGCACACGCGTCTCCTGCACGGCGTAGGAGACCTCGGCACCGCAGCCCGGGCACGTACTCACGTCGTCCACCGTCATTCTCCGAGCGTCGGGACCTCAAAAGGAGGAGCCCCGGGCGTTCGACGCCCCCCGGTGTTGCCATGAAGACGGTTTATGGGCCCGGGGATGTGATTCGGCCCGAAGACCAATGGCCGGAACATCTTCGTCGGGAGAGCCCCGAGAGGTCGCGACGCTGGGCGGGGGTTGCTTCTGGTGTACCGAAGCGGTCTTCACGGAACTGAAGGGAGTGGAGCGGGTCGACTCGGGATACGCGGGAGGCAGCACTCCGAACCCGTCGTACGAGCAGGTCTGCACCGGCCGGACCGGGCATGCGGAGGTCGTCCAGGTCACGTTCGACCCACGAGTCCTCTCGTTCCATGACCTGTTGACGGTATTCTTCACGGTCCACGACCCCACGAGCCTGAACCGTCAGGGGGCGGACGTCGGGACCCAGTACCGCTCGGTGGTGTTCTACCACGACGAGACCCAGAAGGCCACGGTGCAGCAGGTGATCGGAGAGCTCGAGACCGCGAAGCTCTGGCGGAAGAAGGTCGTCACCGAGCTCGCCCCCTTCACCGCGTTCTATCCGGCCGAGGAGTACCACCGAGACTACTTCCGTCGGAATCCCACCGGCGGCTACTGCCAGATGGTCGTCGCGCCGAAGGTCGCGAAGTTCCGTTCCCACTTCGCCGACCGGTTGAAGTCCGCGTGAGCGATCGGCCGACGCTCACCAGGCGAGGATCAGGAAATACGCCGCGAAGACGAACATCAGGGCGCTCGAAGCGTAGAGGACGGCCCGCGCAAGGCCGGGGTAGCGGCGGGTTCCGAGATGGAGAGCGTACGGGAACGACACGACCCAGACCGCGATGGCCGCGAAGAGACCGACGAACAGGACGACCCCACCGAGGTACGCGAACGCGAGTCCCGCGGTCAGCCACCACAGGATCTGGAACGGGTTCGTCAGTCCGACGAGGACCCCTTGGGAGTACGTCTGGATGACGCTGGATTCGACCGCGGCGGCCGTTCGCTGCCGTAGGAGGAGCCGGATCCCGAACAGGACCATCACGACCGCTCCGAGAAGGTAGATGTACCGAACGAACGAACTCAGATCGACAACACTTCGGAGCGCATACACGACGAGGAGCAGTACGAAGTCCGCGCTCATCGCGCCGAAGCCGGTAAGGATCCCGCTCCGCAACGAACGCACGGTCTGCGAGGCGATGAGGGCGTTCATCGGCCCCGGCGGGATGGTCAGCGAGAATCCGAGGGCGATGCCGAGAAGGATCGCGTACGCCAATCCCTCGCCCTCCCCGAAGGTGGCGTCCCGAGCTTAGTATCTTGCTAGACGCCAAGGACGGTGCCGGGGAGCCCCGTGGGATTCGGGCGAATGCTCAATTACGGTCGCGTTCCTCCTCGAGGGATGGCGCGGTACGCCGACCAGGGCGTGATTCCGGTTCCCCGGGCGAAGCTCTGGAGCTTCCTTAATCTCCACACCCAGGCGGACGTGATCTCGCAGATCCATCCGGAGGTCGTCAGCCAGCAGGTCGTGAGCGAAGCTCCCGGCGAGGTCGTCGTCGCACGAGGCATCGACTTCCGGGGCAAAGTGCGCCCCAACACCTGGAAGATCTCTTCCCACCCCCCGGATACCCTCCGCTGGGAGGTCCTGGACGCGCCCGACGGCCCGATGGTGAAGGGGAGCTGGGTGGCGAACCGGTATTCCGATGCTCCGGGCGGCACGCTCGTAGCGACCGAGGGGGACATCACCGTCCTGGGGCTTCCCGGTTTCCTCCAGAAGCGACTCGCCCGGACCGTGCTCGGTCGGATCGACAAGCAGGACCAGGCGTACCTGCGAACGCACCCCTGAGATCGTATGAGCCTCACTCCTCGAGAGGATCCGGCCCGCCCGTTCCTCGTCGTCGAGGGGCGAGTCTTCCCCCCCTCCGCGTATCGTCCCTCGACGTTCATGGATCTCGAGGATACGCCGGCGTGGTGGTGGGCGTTGGCTGCCCTCGGCGTGCTGCTCCTCCTGGCGGGTGTCCTGGTCGGAGCCCAACGGGGCGAGGCCGTGGCGATCGGCGGAGTCGCGCTCTTTCTGGCCACCGCGGTGCTGGCGGGAGCTGAGCGGGTCGAGATCGCGACGGCGTTCGGTGCCGCCGGAATCATCTGGACGGCGGCCGGCATCTCGGTGGTGCTCGGAACGGACCCGTCTGCGGTAGGTTCCCTCGTGGGATTCGGAGTCTGTGGAGCGACCCTCGTCGCGGTGGGGGCTCTGGGCGTCGTACGTGCGCGCCGCGCGCGCGGGTCCTCCGAGTGACTCGACCCGGTGAAGGCTAACGGGACGGACCGCCGAGGCAGGATCTCGGCGCCGGCGCTCCCTGATCGAGGCGTCGGAACCCGTTTTGAGGCCCCCCGTCTCTCGGAGATTGCGGAGGAGCGTCGTTCGTGAACGAATCCGTCCGCCCGGTCGGTCGTGTCTTTCAGCTGAACCGCAAGCCGCAGACGCCGGGGGAGCGTGGGCTGCCGAAGGTGCCCGTCCCGGAAGCCCTCATCACCGCCCAGGGGGTCGAGGGCGACTACAACAGCTACCGGCACGACGAGGCGGGCGACGACCCCGCGATGGCGGTGCTCATCGTGCCCCTCGAGACGCTGAAGGAGTTCAACCACGAGGGATGGCCGGTACGACCCGGCGACCTGGGGGAGAATATCACCTCCGTGGGGGTGAACTACGCCGACTTCGCCCCCGGAGGTCGTTTCCAAATTGGCGAGGCACTCGTCGAGGTGACGAAGGCATGCACCCCCTGCGACAACCTGTTCCTGCTCCCGTACGTCGGCGCCGGGCGCGGACCCGAGTTCCTTCGCGTTACCCTGGGCCGTCGCGGCTGGTATGCGAAGGTCCTCCGCGAGGGCCGCGTCCGCCAAGACGACGCGATCGAACGGGCGGGGTAGTTTCGTCGTTCGCTCCGGGGGCACGACGGGTGGTCCCCGTCGGAGACTCAGGTCGGTGTGATCGTGAGAGATTCGAGGGCGACGGTGGCGGCGGAGGTGGTCGACAGCCCTCGGACCTCCCATTCCGTGACCGGCTCGGTGAGCGTGAAGGAGAACTGAACGGTCGACCATCCGGCTCCGTCGAGCATCGAGTAGGCGTACGACTCATGGTAGTACGCGGGCAGCGCGAATGCGACGCACCGAACGGCGAGCACAGGTCGGGTCGGGGCCGGAGGCTGCGAGGGGTTCGTGGCCCACGCGCGCGCGGTCAGGGCGACCGTGTAGTTTCCCGCCGGTAGCGTGATCGGGGCGCCCCACCAGATCACGCCGGTCCGCTCGGGAGAGCTGACCACGACGGACGAGTTGGGGACTCCGGGCAACGTGGTCAGGGAGCCGTCGTACCCCGGGTCGAGCGCCGGAGCATAGAACGTTCCGCCGGCGGGAGGGCTCCCCCCGAAGGCCTCCGAGGGACCCGAGTATCCGAGTTGGAAGAGCAGCACGGTGCCGGCAGGAGAGGTCCAGGCGACCGCGCGCACGCCGTAGTCCGAGGTGTTGTACAGTGCGTCGCTGATCCAGGACGGAACGACGGCCGAACTGGCCTCGGCGATCAGGAGGTAGGAGGGGAGGTTCGCGGAGGAGAACGGCAGCTCCAAGGAGGGGTCTGCGATCCAAAGGAACGAGTACGCGTGGACGTCGTTGGCGACCAGTGGGAACAGCTGGTCGGTAGCCAGTACCGTGGCGTCCGGCGGGACGAGCGCCGCGACATCCTCCGCATTCGAGAATCCGGCGGCCCTGGAGATCGAGATCCGATAGCCGGCGCCCAGCGCCGGGTTCGGAGTGTTGTCGAGGAGGGGGTCGATGGGGCTGGCCGCGATGTTGAACGCGACGAGGAGAACGAAGCCGACGATGAGGAGGGTCCGCGCCTGCGAACGACGCACCCCGTTCATCGACCAGCCCCCACGGGGCCGGCCGGCGGCGGAACGAACTCCGGTCGGCGCCGGCGAGGGGGGGCGTCGAGAGAGCCAACGGTCGATCGGGACGAGCCCGTAGGTGAACGCCACGAGCAGCGCCGAGGCCTCGATGAACCCGTACTGGAAACCGAACACGATGTAGTTCGGGTTCGCGCTGAAGACGGAGAAGACGACCCACGGAACCGCGAGGACCAGCGCTCGCGGTGCGAGGAACGGCACGAAGCCGAGCAGCGCGAAGAGGACGATCCATCCCGTGAGCTTCAGTTCGAAACTGCTCGAGAGGCTCGCCCACGAGAGACCCAGCGCCGCCGGAGTGGCCCCGACCACATAGCCGCTCGATGCGGAGGGGAAGGCGGGAAAGCCGAACCAGCTCGAGAGGTACTGTTCGCGAAGGAGGAGGAGGGACGCGTATGCCACGACGCTCGCGGCGAGGAGGCCGAGAGTGGCGAGGACCCTCCGTTGTCCGAAGAATCGACGCAGTTCTACCGCGAGATACCGGTTCCACCGGACGATCGAGGCCGCGGCGCGCCGACGGGCAACGCCCGCGCGCCACTGATCCCGGTCCGGCAGGAGGAAGAATACTCCCACGAAGAACAATAGGACCGGCGCGAGCTCGAGGGTGGCGAATGCGACCAGCGCCACCAGGAATCCCCACGCGTATCGGGACCGATTCCATAGGAGGACGAAGGCGAAGATTTCGAGGGGGAGGAACGCCTCCGCGTGAAAGTCGTACAAGTTCGCCGACAGAACGGGGAACCATGCGAGGTAGACGACGCCTGCGACGAGTCCCCAACGACCGGACCCCGTCAAGTCCCGGCCCAGCAGGTAGAGCGGGACCGCAGCCAGGGCCACCACGGCGGACTGTACCACGAAGAGGGTCAACTCGGTGGGAGCGACCTCGTAGAGCGGGACCAGCAGATAGAGCAGGAACGAGGAGTGGACCTGGAGAAAGGAACCGTACCCTCCGGTCTCTGCGTCGGCCGCCTCCCAGAACGGCCGCCCGTGAGAGGTCGACCAGAGCGCCTGCTGGTAGATCCCCATATCCCAGGTCGTCGTCGTGAGGTCCAGCGACCGGAGCCAGGAGAGGGCGACCGAGACCGCAAAGTAGACCACGATCGCGACGGCGAGCCAGACGACCGGAGATACCGCGGCAACCCGTTGGACGATCGACCGACGGACGACCGGGGAAGGGACCGCGTCCATGCGACCGGCGTCCTCACGCCGCGACCGAGGTCGACAGATCCTGACGGGCGAACGTCATCAGGAAGTGGTCGCCCAGGTTCCGGAACGGCCATCGAGCCCCGGCCGACCGGTCCCACCCCGCGAGCTGTTCGAAATGACGCGAGAACTTCTCCGCGTACCCCACGAGGTCCGAGGGCGGCAAGAGCACCGGTATCGCCTCGACCCGCTCGGAGAGGAACCAGGGGGCGAACAGTCGCCGGAAATCCGACGTCGAATGGGCGTAGATGTCGACGCAGAACCGGGAGGTGCCCACCGGGATCGGACGGTGGGTTCGGCCGAAGGCGCGTCCCGGTTGGCCCGACAGCGTGTATCCGACCACCTCGAAGAGGCACCACCGATTGTAGACTCCCGCGACGAACCGCGCGTCCGACCGAAGCAGGGCATGCAACGCCGGCGGAATCGTCCCGAGCTCCTCCTCGCAGTTGAGCGCCCCGTAGGTGGAGTAGCCCCCGTCGAACTCGGCCGGCCCGACCTCCCGGAGCAGACTCCCCAGCTCGGACGCTCGGAGCTGGCGCGTCCGCAGCCGTTCACTGAATCCTTCGTTCTTGGCTTTGGTCCGGACCGTATCGAGCATGCGCGAGGAGATGTCGACACACAGCAGTTCGTGCCCGTCTGCGAGGAGGGGAAGCGTCTCCATGCCCGAGCCGCATCCGATCTCGATCAACGACTGGGAGCGCGCAAACGTTCTCCGGAGCTGAGCCAGCGAACGGTTGCGCAGGAGGAGGTTGATCCGGTTCCCGGTGATGTGGTGGTCATAGTCGTCGGCGACATTATCGAACTCGGCCCGGAGCCAATCGTAGTACGAGGCGGACCCCGGGGTCGGCACCTCCTCACCGGCCCGTGGCTCGACCTGCAGGATGCGCGCCGGGTGGTCGTACCACCGGGCAAAACGCTGCTCCCCATACTTCGCACGGAACAGCCCCAGCACCCGTTCCTTCTCGGCGGGGTCGGTGATGAGGCGGATCGGGCCCTCCAGAACTCCGGAGGACAGGCGAACGCGGGCGGTTCCCTCCCGAAGCGCGGTGACGGGCCAGCGCGCCGACCGCTCCCGGGCGATGAGGTAGATCGAGGCGGATTCCGCCACGAAGCCGAGCGAAACGGGTCCTGCCGGCGTGGAGAGTTCGAGACTCGGACCGGCCGCGCGAGCGAGGCCTCCGGTGTCGCCGGGCTCGGGAGCCATCGAGGACGGTGATGAGGCGGCCATGAGCCGCGGCACGTCGACTGCGGTCAAAACGGGACCCTGCTCATCGCGCCGTAGGGATGCGGGACGGGGCGGCCATCCCCGCCTCCTGGGACGACGCCGCCGAGGCGGGAGCCAGTTCGCCGTCGAGGCGATCGAACCGTTCGGAAACGAACGCGAGCCGGCGGGGGGCCGTAACGGTCCGGAACGTCCCGTCGCGAGTGGACTGCGAGCGGAAGCGCGCGTTCCGCCGGAGTCCGGCGAGCTGAAGATACGCGGCGAGCCAGGGGAAGAGGGCCGCATTGACGACGCGTACCGGCCACGGCGCCGGCGGCTCCGGCGGAGGGCGAACCCCCGAGGTCCGTTTTGCGTACAGACGCGGGAGCTCCCCACCGAGCCACGGGGCCGTCGCCAAGAGGTCCCGGTAGTACCGTTCTCCACGGAAGATGCGCGCCGTCAGCGCCTCCCGCGCGAAGAGGAATCCCCGCGCCTCCGCGAATTCCGTCGGCGCCTGTCGGTCGTCGAGGACGTAGTTGAAGCAGGGAGGGGGACGGTCGGAGCCGGCGGTCGGTCGGAATCCCAAGCGGACGGCAACGTACGTGTACGCCAGGAATACCCAGAGCGAGCCGGCCCTCGTAACGACGAACAGGTCGAGGTCGTCTCCCGCCTTGGGGGCTCCGTAGGCCGTCGAGCCGGTGATGCCGACACATCGCACCCAGGGAAGCACCGGTTGGAGGTGACGGTCGACGAGGTGCTCCGCCGCGCGCCGGTAGGCAGCCCCGCGACGCTCGCGCTCGCGCAGGCGGTCGGCGTGTGCGGCCGGGGAGAACGCGCGGTCCCCCTCGACACGGGCCAGGTGCGGCCGCGCATCGAGCCACTGTCGCAGGTCTTCCACTCCCGCGGGTCCCTCGGAGGGCAGCAGGTAGGTCAGCTCGTCCAGAGGCACACCGGTACCGAAGGTTCGGGCCACCTGCAGGAGCGTCTCGACACGAACGTCGAGGAACGCGGTCGCCTGTGGAGACGCGGCCGAATCCGGGGGCGCGGTAATGGTCCAGTCCGACGACGACCGCTCGGGGCTCTCGGGAGCGCTCGGAACGTTGATCCGCCGCCAGCGGACGTGGTCCTTCTGGGGCGGTAGCCGGTCCCATGTCGCCAAGACGGTCGCCGCGACCTCTCCCGCTCCCAAGAGGAACAGGTCCCGCCAACGGTGCTCGCCCCTCCGAAAGGCGCGGCGAAGCAGGGCGAGTGCCTGGCGAGGGCGCGCGAGCGCGTACCGCGGGAGCGCGCTGGGAGCGATCCCGACCAGACGGGCCACCTGGCGGTGACCGATCAGGATACGTCTCCGTTGGGTGAGGTGGTCCCGGAACGACCGAGGTGTCTCGGTCTCCACGGCCGCCGCCGGCGCATAAAGTCGGCGACCGTGGTGCTGAGTCAGCCACGCCCCGAAGAAGGACCCGTCGTTGATGATCCCGTCCGGGAGGGTCGGCGCCATCGGAAGACTGAGGAGAAGCAGCTCGTCGGATAGGTGCGTTCCCTCCCCGTGCGCGAGGGTTACGCGATGGAACTCATCGTGGACGTTCCATAGGAGCCGCACCATGGCGCCGACCAAGTCGCGACGGTCGGAAACCGGGAGCGGACGGCCCATGACGGCGAAGGGCGCGGCGCAGCCGTCCGCGGTCCGGAGCAGTTCGCTGACGGAGCCCGTTCCGGCGCGCGCGTCGGAGTTCAGCAGCACGAGGGCATCGCCCGACGCCCGTCGCAGGATCTGCCCGAGTGCTCGCGCCTTGCCGGCCCGTTCCGGCTCGACGAGGACCCGGACTCGCGCGTCGACCGCCGCCATCCGTTCGGCGATCTCGACCGTGCGGTCGGTGCATCCGCTGGCGACGACCCAGACGGTTCCCCAGCGCCATCCGCTCGGGAGGGTCTGGCGGAGCAGAGAGTCCAGGGCTCGCTCGAGGTGCTGCTCCTCGTTGTAGGCCACCACGCCACCGGCGAGCACCCGGAGGTCGACCCGGTCGCTCGAAGTGGGAGGGCCGTTCGAGTCTTTTCTCGAGGGATCCGAGTCCGCTCCCATGTTTCGACTACAGAAAACCGACCGTTAAACCCATGCTTTGATTCTCAAGCCAAATTCGGCTCTCTTTCGCGAGCAGTGTCGGCTCGTCGGACAAGTCCGCGCCGGACCTTCGGTCATTCGGGTCGGAAACGCGATTCCATTAGATATCGCGACGAGTTCGACCGGCGCTGAAGGCATGCCGGTTCGAAAGCCGCGGCCGCCCTCCCCGAGGGTGGAGGAGGACATGGAACGAGTGGCCGATGCCGTTCGCGCGATGATCCGGTCCGTCGGTCCCAAACTCAAGACGGAGACCAAGTGGGGACATCCTTGGTCGACCGGTACCGACATGATCTGTCTGGTGGGCGCGTTCAATCATCACGTGGGAATCGAGTTCTGGCGAGGAACCTCCCTTCCGGACCCCCACCACAAGCTGGAGGGAACGGGCAAGAACCTGCGACATGCGAAGGTCCGGAGCGTCGCAGAAGCCTCCGCACCGGAGCTCCGCGCGTTGGTCCGCGCAGCGATCCGGCTGGACCGCACCGAAACCGAAACGGACTCGGTAGGCTCTCGAGCCGATCTCCTTCGCTCCCCGCCGCGACCGTTCCGCGCGGCACCGGCCCGGTCGCAGGTCGTTGTGGGCCCCCCGGGCGCAGGTCGGCCCGGCGCATGCGGAACGCGGGAGACCGTCGGGCCCGCATCGCGCGGAGGTGTTTACCGGGGCGCCCGCTCGAACAGCCCGACGGTGTTGCCTTCGCTGTCGGCAAAGTAGGCCGCGAAGCCGATACTGCCGTCGCCGATAGGGGACTTCTTCTGGAGGATCTTTCCCCCGTTCCTTTCGATGGTCCTCGCCACCTTGTCGATGTTGTCCACACGGATGGTCACGACGGGACCGTAAACGGGCGTCTGGCGGAGCAGGAGGCCGCCGTTGATCGCCCCGGGGCTCTTCGGGCGACCCTGGTCGTCCGACTCGGTGGTGCCGACCATGGTGTACTCGACCTCCGGCAGCGCGTTCATCCGCCACCCGAAGGTCTTGCTGTAGAACTTTCGGGCGCGCTCGACGTTGTCGCTCGGGATTTCGAAGTGGACCACCTCGCCGTTCATGGGTACCTCTGGCGGTGCAGGGGAGCCCGGTTCATAATCCCCCGAAAGGGGTCGCGAAACGGCCGGTCCTCGGCGGAGCACGTTGCCTCGCGACGGAAACCTCCTTAGAGGGGGGGCTCGCATTCTCCGGTCCAGGGATGGGGGACGTGACGCCAACCAAGCAACCGACGTGGGAAGACGCGGACCTACTGTTGCGGATCGACGAGCTCGCCGCACGGGACGAGACCCGAAGGGCCATCGACTGGTTCCGGGCCACCCATCTCGGCGCGGAGGCGCCGAACATGCACCCGATCCTGCGCGATGCCCCGGAGTTCACCTACGTGAGCCGCTTTATCGAGCTGTTCGAGACGATGGGAACGCTCGTCAAGTTTGGACTCCTCAGCGAGGAGATCGTCCACGACCGGTGGATGAGCCGTACCGTCTGGGACTTCCTGAAACCGACGATCGAACGAGAGCGCCGAACGATCGCCTCCCCGACCCTTGCGGAGAACTTCGAGTGGCTGGCCGAGCGGAACCGGGCCTGGGCGCAACGCCGCGCGTCGGCTCCTCGGAAGCGCACCCCGTAGACACCGCACGATCGTTTCGTCGTGTAGCGTGGCAAGTCTCCCGGGAGGCGCCGCGTCGCCCGTACGGAATCGGCTGGCGCCGCCGGCCCTAGAAGTCGTTGGGCGGAATCAGGTCGATCACGGTCTTCGCCATGCTCTTCACGTGATACTCTTCCCAGATCCTCCGGACCTCGGCCTCGTCGAGGCCCAGCAGGTACACCGGTGAGGAAAGAACCGTGGTCTCCAGCACCTTGATCAGAACAATCGCGCGGATCCGTCGGATGTCCGCGCCGTCGGCCTTGTACAGTTCGACCGCCTTCCAGTAGTCCCCCCCGGAACGAAGAACGGTCCCGGTCCCCCGGAATCGGAATCCCTTGCGCGTGAACGGGTCGACAACGTTCACTTCGGTTTTCGAGTTGGCCCCGAGGTTGCGGATCGTCCGGGGCGACTCAATATCCGCGAAGACGAGGTGGTCATCGTCCCAGACCGTCAACGACCCCTTCGGCGAGAGACTGGGCGCGCCGTCGGGAGAGATCGTGGCGACGTAGCCGAGTCGCTGGTACCGGACGACCTTCTTCATCTCCTCGGTGAGGATGCCCATGGTACGGACCAAGAGGGGGTCGCTGGCTTATGACCTTGCGCTCGATTTCCCACCCGCGGTCTCGGGGACGTATAGCGGGGGCCGCTCGATCCACAGGGGTCGCAGGGGACCGTCCGCCGAGCGCCCTCGGTCCGAGCCTACGTTAGGTTCATCCCCTTCCGAACCGAGGTCCCTTCGATGCCCGAACTCGTCCACGGGGAAGGGGAGGCGGAACGGGCGGTTCTTCGGGGCCTCCGCTTGGCGATTGCGCTGTCGCTCGTGATCCTCGTCATCGAAGCGGTCGGAGCCTACTTTTCCCGCAGCCTTTCGGTGACGGTCGACGCGATTCACAACGTTCCCGACATCCTCGCGTTCGCCATCTCGTTCAGCGCGCTCCAGGCGGCGGAGCGGGGGGCGACCGACAAGTTCACGTTCGGCGCCCATCGCTTCGAGGTCTTCGCCGGGATCCTGAACGCCGTTCTGATCCTCGGCACGGGCCTCGTCTTCGGATACGAGGCGCTCGAGTCGCTCTCGAGCGGGACGACGTTCGCCGGACCGGTGGACGCCATATGGATCCTGATCGTCGCCCTCCCGACCCTGGCTCTGCGCGGGTTCAATCTCGCGTCGCTCGGACGCATCCCTCCCCGGACCCGGGACCTGAATCTGCGCAGCGTCATCGTACACCTCGCGAGTGACCTCGTGATCACCGCGGCCCTCGTCGGGAGCGGTGTGGTGCTGTTGCTGCGCCCGGGGTATTCGGTGGCCGACCCCGCGGCGGCCCTGCTGATCGCAGCCGTCCTGGTGTACGAATCCCTCCCGCTATTCCGTGACGGGTGGGAGGTCCTGACGGAAAGCACGCCCCGGCACCTGTCTGTGGACGCGATCATCGCGAGCGCGCGTCGGGTGCCGGCGGTCTCGGAGGTCCACGACCTCCACGTGTGGGCGGTGTGCCCGACTCTCATCTGCATGACGGCGCATGTGCAGGTGCGAGAGATGTCGGTCCGAGAAGGAATGGCCGTCGTTGAGGAGCTTCGGAACCGGATGGCCGAGGAGTTCGGAATCCTGCACGCAACCTTCGAGGTCGAGGTCCGACCCGGGTGAGACGGTCGAAGCGGCCAAGGTCCGGGCGCGTTCCGCGACCGGACTTAGCTCATGTCGGGCAACGCGGTCGCCGCGGTCCGCATGCGGCTCCGGTCGACGACGAGCCATTGCCAGCCTTCCTCGACTTCGACGGGCGCGACGACGAGGTCCCGACCCACCAGGTCGCTATGGAATTTGATCAAGGTAGCGAACACCTGCTCCGTATCATCGCCGGTTCGGCGCGCGATCTCCCCGAGACTCCCGATCCACGTGCCGTTATGGACCAGCTCGCGGAGCACCCGGACGTACTTGGGGAGGCCTTGCTCCGGGGTCGGAAACATCCTTCGCGCGCCCGAGACCGAGGCATGCCAGCGATGCGGGAGGCGACTGTGGAGCGGGACGGGGTGGCCAAACCGGGTCCAGGGGGACGAGTCGACCGATGTCGACTCTGAGGCGGGTAGGGGCAGGGGTTCGGTGACCGGCGCTCTCCCCTGAACTTCGTCCACCTCTCGGATCAGGTGGTCCAGTTCATCGATCGCCGACCCGACGGCGGCCGGTGAACGGACGGGTCCGCGAGGGACAGTCCCGGGTCCCACGGGTGTCGGCGGACCGGCGCTGCTGCTTTTCGGGAGATAAAGTGGGATCTCCACGTCCGGGTCGGAAACGCGGGCTTCGACCACGCGCGCGAACTCGTCGATGTCTCCCGCGGGCACGGGGCGCAGGTTTCTCCGCATCCGGAATCGATCGAGGGCGGCGCGAAGTTCCTCGCTCGGGGCCGGGAAAGAACGGCGATGCTCGCCGTCCTGGAGCTCGACCCGGGGAGCGCCGTTCACCTCACGGAGCAGGCGAAGCCCAGCGTGCAGGACGAGATCCCGATACAGTTCGTGCGCCGGCGGTCCGCCCATCGCGCCGATCGGCGGGATCCACTGCTCCTTCGCCCGCCGGCTGAGGTCGACAATGTCCAGTTCTTCGTTCGTCAATCCCGGTGCACCCGTCGTTCCCAGTTACGGGCATCGAGGACCCGTTGCGCCGGGTTCCTCGAGACGCGGTGTCGTTTCGGGGTATAGTTCTTTTCGACGGAGAGGAAGCACAGGTTCGGCATCTCGGATTCCCGCAAACGCGCCTTGGCGGCGGTGCGGGAACCGCGGGGGAAGCCTAGAGCCACGACCCAGACCTCCTCTAACGGCCTGCTCCGAACATCCGGGCGTTTCCCTGGACGACTCGGCGACGTGAGGAAAGGGTTCGCACAATCTGGTTTTGCGGGAAGGCTCTCTTAGGCGGCCGTTACGATGTCTCCGTCCGCGCCGGTGTCCCAGTTGCACCACTGGTTGGTGGAGTGAGATCCACCGTTACTGTTGGTCGTGAACTCCGCGTTGAGGTTGTAGTCGAATCCCCAGTTGTAGGTGATCGAGCCGGAGTTGCCGAAGTAGGTGGCATACCAGTTGTACGCGTTGGAGTCACCCGTTTGGCCGTTTCCGTAGGACCCGAGCAGCAGGTCCGCAACGCTCCCACCATAGTTCAGGTCCCCCATGTTGCCGGACGTGAGATTCCCCGGGGACACGGTGAACGTCGCCCCGGTGATGTTGCCGATCTCAGCACCCAGAAGGGTCCCATATCCCGAGGCGAGCTCCGAAGTGCCGTTCGGGCTCGTTGCGCCCTGAGGGGTCTGGAAGTCACCGGAGAAAGTCTGGGTGAAATAATAGTCCCCAGCGTAGGCCCCCGCGGTGATCTCCCAAACATTCAACACGCTCGTGTAGGTGTCCATCGCCCAGTATCCAATAAAGCCGCTGTCCTCATCGTTCACGGCTTTCCAGGTCAGTCCTGTGATGGTCTTCTGGGCTCTTCCACCCGGAAACACCGTGGCGGCATTCAGTACGTTCAACTGTCCCGATCCTTTGGTAAGAGTCGGATCTATCGAGCACGTGTACGACACCGACGCTCCTGCCACTACTGTTGGCGCAGACAGCGCTGCTGCAAGAGCGGATATTGCTATCAAAACAGCAACTCCTGCAACCAGACTGCCCAACGCGACCTTTCGTCTCGTGTTCTTTTCCATGTTTCTATTCCTCCATTTCGGTTTCGTTCCCTGTCGCCTTGGAGACCGACGGACTCTCACCGTCTATGCCAGATTGTGCAGCCTCCATGGCTGGGAACTGTCTCGCCTGCCTCGCTCCACCTCTGATTCGGTCCATTCCTTCGACACCTGACTCGGCGCAGCGACTCGAGTCCTCAAGCTCCGAGAATCCGAAAAAAAAACCGAAGACGGTGGGCGCTCACCGCACGCGCGATCCGCCGCCGCGCGATCGCGGCCGGTCGCCCTCGTTCATCTTTCCACCGGCCCGTCCATCGTCGAGTTCAAACCCATCGCCGGCAGGCTCCCTTACCGCATAAGGAGTCTGTTTTCCCGCGCGACCAGCAGGAGCGGTCCGGCCCTTCCGTGCGCTTATGCACCGCTTCAGAACGTAGACCGCTGGACGAGGCCGGACTCGTGCGACGCCCCCGTTCCGGGCGGTCCGTGTCCAGCGCCCCAGGGCTCAGTATCCCGACCGTGCCGGAAATCCCGGTGGCCGCGTATGGCATGGCGTCCGAAAGGAGCGCGAGAGACCATCTCATCCCGGCTGCGACGACTGACTCCGTGGGGGGGATTCCGCGGCATCGGATCGCGCAGCACGCGCGCGCAGGGCTCGCCGTACCCCACCGGTCGAGGCGAGCCTACTAATAGGGCGCGGCAGGGTCGAGCCCGCGGGACGCGGACTTTCAATGGCGATGGAGTCTCCGCGGCCGTTCGTCCTCCCGGGCCCCCCCTCCCGGCCCTTGCAGCCGCCGGAGCTCGACGACCAGCCGGCCCGAGTGCCGACCGGGGTCCCGGACTTCGACTATCTGACCGGCGGGCTGCCTTCGGGTTCCGTCGTCCTGCTATTTGGCGGCGCGGGGGCGGGGCATCAGGAGTTCGCGTTGACGTCGGCGGTCCATCTGATGATGCACTACGACGACCCGCACCTGCACGAGTTCTACCTCGGTCGCGCGAAGGGGCCGTTCGTCTATCCGGACTCGGTCGCCTATCTGAGCACGAGCCGATCTCGGGAACAGGTGATGGGGGAACTCCGCGGGGCGTTCGATGGCACCTACCCCAGCGTGCTGGGCCGGCACCTTTCGTTCCGTGACCTGTCTCCCTCGTACTTTGCCGATACGCCAGTGCCCTCGGCGTGGTCGTCGATCCCGAGCCCGCTCCTTTCGGGGACGCCCGCCCACGCCGCGCCGAACGAGGGTCCCCTCCGGGCGCTGACGGATGCCGTCGACGGCTGCGGGGACAACAACCTCGTGATCCTGGATTCGTTGACGGACCTGCTCGTTCGACGCGGGGTCGAGGCGGCGGACGTGCTGACGTTGGTGAAGGGCCTACGACGGCGCGCGAAGGAGTGGGGGGGTCTCGTCTACCTGATCCTCTCGGAAGGAGTCGCGGCCCCCGCGGTCGAACAGGCCGTCATCGATTCGGTCGACGGGGTCCTCCACTTCAGTTGGCTCACGAGCCCGACCCATTCGCACCGGGAGCGGGCGATGCTGATCGAGAAGTTCATGCCGGTCCTCTCTCGCCTCAAATCGGAGTATCACGGCCGATTCGTGATCCGGGTCAATTCGAAGAACGGGCTGGTGACCACACAATATGAGCGCGTCTGAGGCACCCCGACCCAAGGTCCCGACCGGCATCGACGGCTTGGACGAGATGCTGGGCGGCGGCTTCCCGAACGGGCACGTGGTGCTCGTCACGGGTCTACCGGGAACGGGCAAGACCTGCTTCGGTCTCCAGTTCCTCCTCGCCGGAGTGGCCAACGGAGAGAAGGGAGTGTTCCTCTCCCTCGAGGAGGACGTTCCGCAGCTTCTCGAGAGCGCTCGTCAGTTCCGATGGCCGGTGGATGCCGCCGTCGACAAGGGGATGTTGAAGGTGGTTCGGCTCGACCCTCGGGAGACGCGCCAGAGCCTCCACCGGGTCCAAGGCGAGCTCGGCAAGGAGCTGTCGGGCCTCGGCGCCCAACGGATCGTCGTCGACTCGGTGTCGCTCCTGAACATGTTGAGCGACGATGAGCCGAGCCGACGTTCCACCTTGTTCGCGCTCGCGGGCGCTTGCCGACAGGCCGGGGCCACCACCGTGCTCACGGCCGAGGCCGACCCGCAGCACCCCGAGGTCAGCCGCGACGGCCTCTCCGAGTATGTTTCCGACGGGGTCGTGTTGCTCGGATACAGTACGGGTCCCGACGGGCACCGCGTCGGCCTCTCCCTGCGTATCCTCAAGATGCGTCGCACCGCTCACGCCCGGACCGTGCAGCCCTACTCCATCGGCGCGGCCGGCCTGGTCGTCGACGCGAAGGCCGTCGACTTCGGCGGCGCGTAGCCGCCCCGGGGATACGATCGGAGGCGCGGCGCGCTTCGCTCCGCCCAGGGGGAACCGCTCCATGCGCTGGACCGTGTACGTCGACCTCGATGCGTACTACGTCGCGTGCGAACTGCGGGAGCGACCCGAGCTGATCGGGAAGCCGGTGATCGTGGGCCCCCCGCCGGCCGCCGGTCCGACGCGCGGGGTCGTGCTGTCGGCGAGCTACGAGGCCCGCGCGTTCGGGGTGCACAGCGCCCAGCCCGCGGCGCAGGCCGCCCGATTGTGTCCCGACGCGACCTGGATCCCGCCGGACCATTCGAAGTACGGTCGCATTGCCGTCGAGGTACGGGCTTTGCTCGGGCGGTTCTCGCCCGACCTCGTGCCCTTGAGCATCGACGAGGCCGCCCTGGGAGTCGACCTCGAGTCCGCCGACGAGGCTCGCGACGTGGCCGAACGCGTCCAGGCCGCGCTGCGCGCCGAACTAAGGCTCCCGGCATCGATCGGCGTCGCCACGACGCGCACGGTCGCGAAGATCGCGACGGACCGCGCAAAGCCCGGCGGGATCATCGTGGTCCCCGCCGGCACCGAGGCGGCCTTTCTCGCGCCCCTCGCGGTCCGAGCGATCCCGGGAGTGGGACCAAAGACCGAGGGGCTCCTCCACGCCGCGGGAGTCACGACGATCGGGGACCTGGCGGGTCGCCGCCCGTCCGAACTCGCTCGGCACGTCGGTTCGTTCGCTCGCGACCTGGTACGACTCGCGCGGGGAGAAGGAACGGACCCGGTCGAGGAGGAGTTGGGGCCGAGGTCGAGGTCGACGGACCGCACCTTCCACCAGGATGTCGACCGTTGGGAAGAGATCGAGCCCGCAGTGCGGGAGCTCGCTGCCGACCTCGCACACAGTCTGGAAAAAGAGGGGCTCCGGTATGCGACCGTCGGCGTCGCCTTCCGATGGAGCGACTTTTCCCGATCGCAGCGAAGCCGCTCGCTCGGCGCCGCGCACGAAGGCGTCGGCTCGGTCGATGCGGCCGCGGTCCGCCTCGCCCGCGAACTCTGGGAGGGAGAGCGGTCCGGACGGCGCCGCGCCGTGAGGACCCTCTCCGTGCGGACCGAGCGACTCTCGGAGCGCACGCAGCGTCAGGTCTCACTGGATGAGTTCCCCCCGTCGTCCACGGGGTCCGCGAAGTCGCGGGGTCCGCTTCCGGGTTCTCAATAGGGTCGGGCGACTCTCCGGAAGACGGAATGTCCGAATATCGTCGCGACCCGATCACCGGGCGTTGGCGGCTGTTCGCGGTGGGCCGAGCGGCCCGTCCCAATGAATATGCGGCGGAGTCGACGCGACCCACCGTCGACGCGAACTGCCCGTTCTGTGAAGGACATGAGAACCGCACCCCACCGGAGAACGCGGCCGTTCGGACCCCCGGGACCGCTCCCAACGGTCCCGGATGGACGATCCGGTCGATCCCCAACCGATTCCCGACCGTGACGACTCCGGCGTCCGCGGTCCCGTCCGACCCGAACCCATGGTTCGTCCGTCGCCCGGGCGGCGGCGTCCACGAGGTCATCATCGAGAGTCCCCGTCACGCCCCCGCTCTGCCTCACCTCTCCGCGCCGCACCGGCGGGAGCTGTTCCGATTCTTCCGGGAGCGGGTCCGCCAGTGCGCGGAGCCGCCGGCGGTCTCTGCCGTCCTCCTGTTCGAGAACTGGGGTCCCGAATCCGGGGGCACCCTCTGGCATCCGCACGCACAGATCGTTGGAACCGACCTCCCGGTCCCTCGTTTGACGGAGGAGGCCGACGCATTCCACCGGAGCGGGGCCGTCGCTCCGTCCGGGTGCCTCTTGGAAGGCATGCTCGCGGCCGAGTGCGCTGCTGGTGAGCGAGTCGTGATCGCGGATGGGACCTTTGTCGTGATCACTCCGTTCGCCGCCGAGCATCCGTACGAGATGTGGGTGGTCCCGCGCCGGCACTCCGCCTCCCTGGCGGACGCGTCGGACCCCGAGATCGATCGACTCTCCGAACTGCTCCCTGCGCTCCTCAGGGGTCTCGGTCGGCTCCGGCCGGACGCGTCGTACAACTGGTTCGTCCACGGCGTGCCGGGCGGCCGACCCGGCAGTGACGAATTTCACTGGCACGTCGAGGTAACCCCGCGGTTGCTTCGGCCGGACGGCTTCGAATGGGGCGCCGGCATGTCGGTGAACCCGGTTCCCCCGGAGGTCGCGGCGGCCGAACTCCGAACCGAGCTCGCGAACGACCCGTCCTCGGGGGTCCAGAAACGCTAATGGCCCGGGTCCGGTCCTCGGACCGTGCCCGACCTCCGAGAGCCGATCGTCTCCCTGCTGGGTCACGTCGACCACGGGAAGACCACCTTGCTCGACCGCATCGCGGGCAGCGTGCGGGCCTCGAAGGAGGCGGGCGGCATCACCCAGCACATCGGGGCCATCGAGGTGCCGGGCGCGACCGTCCGTCGACTCTGCGAAGGGATCCTGACGACGGAGCAGCTCGCGATACCGGGCCTCTTGTTCGTCGATACGCCCGGGCACCGTTCGTTCGAGACCCTGCGCCGGCGCGGAGGTGCGCTGGCGGACCTCGCGATCCTCGTGGTCGACGTCCGCGAGGGTCTGATGCCGCAGACACGGGAGTCGATCCAGATCCTTCGCCACGAGAAGACTCCGTTCGCCATCGCGTTGACGAAGATCGACCTGCTCGCGGGGTGGCGGAAGACGTCGACCGTGGTTCCGCTTGCCGAGCAGATTGCGAAGGGAGGTCCCGACTTCAGCCGGACGCTCGACCAGCACCTCTACTCCGTCGCGGAAGAGGTCGTCCGGATGGGGTTCTCGGCCGACCGGTACGACCTCGTGAGCGATTTCACCCGGAACGTGGGGATCGTCCCGGTCTCGGCCAAGAGCGGGGTCGGGGTCCCCGAGCTCATCGCCCTGCTGGTCGGCCTGGCCCAGCGGTTCCTGCAGGAGGAGCTTGCGCTCGTCGCCGAGGGGGGCGAGGGCACGATCCTCGAGCGAAGCGACCAGAAGGGCATCGGCCCCGTCGGGAACGTGATCGTCTACAGCGGGCGGCTCAAGGTCGGAGACGAGATCGTCGTCACCGGTCGGACCGAGCCGTTCTCGACCCGGGTGCGCGGGATCTACCGACCGGTTCCGCTGAAGCCGGGCACACCCTCGAAGCAGGTCAAGCTGCGGTCGTTCGACGAGGTCGTGGCGGCGGCCGGGATCTATCTCGCCGCCACCGGCATCGAGGACGCGATGCCCGGCGGTCTGCTCAAGGTCGTCCGGACCGCCGAAGACACGCAGCGGGTACTGGCCGAACTCGCCCACGAGACGCAACCCGTGGAGGAGCTCGCCGAGAGCGGGGTCGCGATCTGCGCGGACGCGCTCGGAGGGTTGGAAGCGCTCGCGTTCGAATGTCGGGAGGGAAAGATCCCGGTTCACGAGGCGACCGTCGGACCGGTCGGCCGGCCGACGATCATCCGCATGGCGACCGTGAAAGACCCCACGCACCGCGCCGTGCTCGCCTTCAACGTTCCCGTGCTGCCCGACGCGCAGCCGGAGGGAGAGTCCGGTCCGGTACGCGTCTTCCGGGGCGATGTCATGTACCGGGTGATCGAAGACTACGCGAAGTGGCGGGACGAGCTCACGCGCTCCCTCCAGGCCCAGCGGCGCCTCGACCTCGTCCATCCGGCGAAGCTCGAGGTCCTGCCGGGGTTCATTTTCCGTGCGTCGAAGCCGGCGATCGTGGGCGTGAAGGTGCTCGGCGGAACGCTCCGCCCCGGGGTCCGTCTGATGAAGACGGACGGTACCGAGGTCGGGGTCCTTCGGGGGCTGCAGAAGGACGGAGAATCGGTCAGCGAAGCAGCGGAGCTGAGCGAACTCGCCGCTTCGATCGAGGGCGCGGTCGTCGGTCGGAACCTGAAAGAGGGCGACCAGCTGCTCGTGTCGATTCCCGAGTCCGCCGCGCGCGCGCTACGAGGCCAGGGACTCACGCCTCGCGAGGAGGAGATCCTCGAAGAGGTCGCGCGGATGCATCGCGCCCGGCAGCCGTTCTGGGGCCAGTGAGACGTCCTACGGCCAGACGCTCCGCCTAGTCCGGGCCCTCGTCGGAACGGTCATCCGCGTCGAGCTCGCCGGAATCCCCGAGGTCGTCATCATCGTCCTCCGGGTCCACCGGCCCGACCGGTGGACGCGGCCCGCTGTAGACCCCGGATCGCAGAAACAGACCCAGGAACACCGCCAAACCTCCAATGGCCATCAGAACCGCGGCCCCGACCAGCGGCAGGAGCTCGATCCAGCTCGGGTTGGCCCCGGTATTCGGAGAGTACGTTTCGACCAGGGTGACGGAATACGACGCGGCCGTGTCATTCGGGTTCGTGAAGTTGAGGATCAGGGGGAACGTGATGGAACCGTTGTAGCTCCATCGACCCGAGTTGTTCCACCAATTCACCAAAGCCGGCCCGTTCGGACAGGGTCCCCGGACTCCTTGCGGGCAGGAACCGGACGCGAAGACGGAGACCTGCAGATGTTGCGAAGACGCCCAGGCGAGGACGACGGTCGAGGAGGGGTTCACCCCGCCCAGCGTCAGGGCGAACGAGGAGTGTCCACCGACGTTCGTTCCGGAGTCGCTGTCGATGTGGGTGGTAGTGTATCCGGAGTTCAGCAGAAGCGCGGCCGCGAGTACCCCGACCCCGATGGCGGCAATGGCTGCCCCCGTCAGTAACAGACCCGGCCGCACGGGAGAGGGAAGGGCCGCCCGAGAAATAGATTGCTGAGGAGGAGGGCAGTTCGGCCCTCCCGGGCGGCATGAAGGGCTAATTAACTAGTGACGTACCTTAGGTACCGTGTCACGCCCTGTCACACCCCGGGGGGCATCGTCCGACATGGAGCCCAGCATTGCTCCCGTTTGTCCGATGTGCGGGAGTTCCCACCGGATCGCAGACCCGATCCGCGCGGAGACCCATTGTGCAGAGTGCGGCCTCGTTTTTGAGATCAGCGAGATCTTGGTCACCGCACCCCCGCCCGCCGAAGTAGCGGGTTCGGAGGGGAGCGGTCGGGGGATCGGTCCGTTCGTGCGCCCGGGCGGCTCGAAGCGCGCCCTCGGATCCACCCTCTCGATCGCGCGAGACGGCCAGGGAAAGCGCCTGGACTGGCACCGCCGGTACGAGTTCCAACACCTGAAGCGCGTGATGCAGCGACAGACCGCACGCGTGGCCGACGGTCCCTTGGACCGGTCCCCGGCGCGCACCGAGATCGTCGTCGCGACCGAGCGACTCGGGTTGCCGGCGGTCGTCCAGGCGGAGGCGGAACGGGTCTACCGCGAGGCGAAGGTTCGTGGCCTCTTCCGGGGACGGAGCCTGCCGGCGAGCGTGGGGGCGGCGGTGTATACGGCGTGTCGCCGGTTCTCGATCCCGCGCACTCTCGGAGAGGTCTCCGAGGCCGTGGGGGCGAAGCGGTACGAAGTCGGCCGTACCTTCAAGGTCATTCAGCGCGGCACCGGACTTCCGGTGCCGGGAGTCGGGACTCGAGCGTTCCTAGAGCGGTACGCCGAAGAGCTCGCGCTTTCACCGCGGGTCCGCTCCACGGTCGAGGCAATGCTCGAGGAAGCAAAGTCGGACCCCGAGCTTTCCGGACTCTCCCCCCACGGGTTGGTCGCGGCGCTCATCCATCTCGCGGCGGAAGAGAACGGGGAACGCCGATCTCGTGCCCAAGTGGCCCGAGTGAGTTCGGTCACCGAAGTGACGTTGCGCTCGACGAGCCGACTCCTCGAGAAGGTCTGGGGGGCGCGTGCGCGTCCCGCGTCCGAGTCGCCCTAACGGACGAGGTAGTACCCCGCGGCCTTCTCGCGAACCTTGCGCCGGACGTACCCTTTCGTCTGGAGTTCCTGCAGCGCGTTCAGCACCATGTTCTTCGGTAGCTTCGCCGACTGGGTGATCCGTTCGGCGGTCCCCATCTTTTCTTCCGAGGCGTTGCCGAGGTCCTTCATCGTCTTGTAGACCTTGAGCGCGTTGGCCGAGACCTCGTCCTCGATCCCCATGGGTGCCTCGGTTCCGCGAGCGTGGGCGTCTCTTAATGCTGCCGGCCGGCGCGTCCGCTCCCGCAGCGGGTTTATCGTCCGTCGGCGGCCCACTATCTTCCGATGCGCCCCCTCGACCGGCTAAAGTCCGAGCGGATCGAGGCACTGACCGACCTCGTGTTCGGTCTCGGGCTGGCGATCAGCGCGGTCGAGCTGACGTTGTATCCGCCAATCTTCCCGGTGGACGTGCTCACCAATATCCTCGAGTTTGCCGTTAGCTTCTCGGTCCTGATCTGGATGTGGGTCTCCTACAGCCGGATCGTCTCCACGCTGCGCGTCGAGAGCTCCCGGATGCTCATCCTCAACTGCGCGCTCCTGCTCGCCGTCGGGATCGAGCCGTACCTGCTCCATATCCTTTGGATCGGGGTGTTCCAGGGCGCCGACGAGCTCGTCCTCGACCTCTCTTCGGTCGCGTACGCCATCGACCTCGCTCTGATGGTCGGGCTCCTGGGCGGAATGACGCGACAGATCGGGAACGACGCGTCCCTGCCGTTCGACCCCGAGCAGCGGCGATGGCTTCGGTCTTCGGCGAACCTGCGCATCGCGGTGGCGGTCCTCTTCCTCGTGACGATCCTGCCGCTCTTCTGGAACATCTCCGCCGTCGTGGGCGAGGCGACCAACCACGCCTTCCCGCTCGTCTTCCGGCTGCGATACGTGGCGTGGATTCTGCTGTTCTTCACGGTCGTCGTCGGGGTGCGCTCCAGGGACGCTTCCCCCGAGCCCCCGTCGGGGCTCCCGGCGCCGGACGCCGGCCCGAGCAGTCGCCCGGCCTGAGCGGGAGGCCGTCGTGGGTGCTCCGTCGCTGACGGTCTACTGGGACGAACGGTTTCGGGAGTACGACCTTGGGCCCGAGCATCCGTTCTCCGAGCGGAGTCGCGCGCTCGCCGCCCGCCTGCTCGCTCTCCAGGATGGCTCGGAGAGCTCCGGGGCGATCGAGTGGGTCCGAACCGTCGGGGCGGCATCGCGGGCCGAGCTCGAGACGTTCCACCGTCCGGAGTATCTCGACTTCGTCGAGCGAGCGAGTGCGTTCGACGAGCCGATCCTTCTCGACATGGGGGATACGCCGTCGTTCCGCGGCTGCTTCGAGGCGGCGGGGCGTATCGTGGAGGGTGCGATCCGAGGCATCGACCGGGCCTGGGAGTCGTCGCACCCGGCGTTTCACCCCGCCGGGGGTCTTCACCATGCTCGCCCCGAGCGGGCGAGCGGGTTCTGCATTTTCAACGACGTGGCCGTCGCCGTGGGGCGAGCCGTACGCGCCGGTCGGCGCGTCGCGTACCTCGACATCGACGCGCACCATGGGGACGGGGTGATGTACGGATTCTACGACTCCGGGCGGGTGCTCGACATCGACTTTCACCAGGACGGTCGCACGATCTTTCCCGGCACCGGTGCTGCCTCGGAGACCGGACGCGGTGACGGAGCGGGATCCAAGGTCAACGTTCCGCTTCCGCCGGCGTCGGGGGACGAGGCGCTCCTTCCGATCTTCCGACGCTTGGTCCCCCCACTGCTACGGTCCTTCCGTCCGGACGTGATCGTGCTGCAGCACGGAGTGGACGGACACATCGGAGATGGGCTCGCCCGGCTCCAATACACTCCCGGAGCGTATGCCGAGATCGACCGAGCCCTACTCGCTCTCGCACGGGAGCTGGCCGATGGTCGGATGCTGGTCACGGGCGGCGGAGGATACCGAGCCAGAGCCGTGAGCCGGGTGCTCGCGCGGACCGGTCTCCTGCTCGCCGGGGGGGATCCCCCTCCCGATGACGCGGCGCTTCCCGAGGGGTGGAGGACGGAGTACCGCGAGACGATCGGCGAGAGGGCGCCGTCGACCTGGGCCGATACCGAGGTGGTCGAACCGTCGCGGTGGCATGCCGAGGACGAGGAGCGGCTGATCGCGGAGCTCGAACGCGGATTGGGGATGCGTTTTCCGGCGGTCCGTTCGAGCTAGAGGCGATCGCCCCAACTCTCGCGGTCCAGAAGGTCCTGATCGGTCGCCCGAACTCCGGCCTCGACGTCGGCCCGGGAAAGCTCTCCGGTCTCGCCCCGTCGGACCTTCGCGCGCACCTCGGCGCGAGAGAGCACGATCGCCCCGATCGCGCGAAGTTCCTCTTCGACCCACTCCGTAACCGTTCCCTCGCTCGCCTCCATCATGCGCAGATGCACCGTTCCGAAGAGCCCGTCGCGCGCGAGCCAGTAGCGGAGGTACCCCCGCAACGTGTCCTGCGCATCGGCCCGCACCGTGGGTCGGTGGTTGGGGGGTGGGACGACGCCCAAGGAGTTGGAGATCCCGCCCTCCGGCCGCAGTTCGAGTAGCTCCCATCCACCCAGCCCCTCGGAGAGAGCCACCGGGGAGGTTCGATCGTCAAAGAAGAGTGGTAGAAGCTCGACCCCCTCTTCGGCCGACGGAGGGTCCTCTGCCGGAAAGTCCGCGTCCGAGGGAAGGGGGA
>Ga0209274_10000433_pt1 | contig 26143 bp, 22 predicted proteins | sample HubBroMetageREF1_FD_188343 | JGI IMG/M metagenome (GOLD analysis project Ga0209274, IMG submission 188343) | Reference soil microbial communities from the Hubbard Brook experimental Forest, New Hampshire, USA - Hubbard Brook CCASE Soil... | ecosystem: Environmental > Terrestrial > Soil >...
TGATCCCACCTGAGTCGGAGCCGGGCCTGTGATGCCTTGCTGGCGGTCGTTGTTGTACGCAAATCGTATAACCGGGTGACACGAGATACAAGACTTCCGGCAGCTCTCCGCACGACCGAGATCATGAGCCCGCGGCACGCTGTGGGGATGATCGCAGCGGTGGTAATCAGGGTCAATTTACCTCGGTAACGAGGATCTCGTTGGCCGCGAGATTGTGCCTGTGGATCGTTTAGCCCAGGATGCAAAGCAGAGCGATTATTGACGAAATATCGGCTTTACACTCACACCGGTCAATGAGTGCTGTCGCATGGTTTCGCCAGTCGAACAGGTTTGTGCTACGCTGTTTGCGCCATTGTGAGACGCATAGAACAAGTTAGACTTAAGCCTTCCCCCAACCGGCAATCCAGCTTGTCACCCTCCACACTTGTAAGGGGCTCCCTAAGCCAACGCGTCTAGTATCCTCGTCACACCACGGCTCCCGGAGCTAGACGCCCTGATCAGCCACCGACGGTCATGGCTTTACATTCTGCCTGAAAGGCGAAGCACTTTCGTAATGTGGCGTGCTCATCTGGACCTGTCAAAACCAGGTCTGATCCTCGATAGTAGTTATGTGGCAATTGCTGAAAGACGGATCAACCGATCCTTTCGATAACCCATTAGACCCGCTTGCGAAGGAATGTGGTCGTCTTCATGATCAAAATGGTCCGGGCTACCCAGAGAATCCTCAACTCGCGATGCGGCAATCTAGTAGGACGCCCGAGGTTAGCTTTTGTATTTGGCTTTCTCGCGACGACGATCGCCATTCTAGCCGTTCTCTCCTGGTTTCAAATAAATCAGGTCGGTGAAGCGCGCTCTGCCCAAGTAATTCTCAAACAGATTGTAGTTCTTACCCGAGAGATCAACACTCTTACATTGACAGCTTTGCAAAAACAGAACCTGCCTCCCGAAGCGGAAATGGAGATGCAGGCGGCAAGACAGGCACTGTCCCAAGCAGTGCTTGTGGCGCACCTTCATGCATATCACGCTTCCGGTCTACAGAAAGTCTGGCCCGTATTAGACAACTACATTGTGTCTGCCGGCCGGCAATGGATCCTGATTCAAGTCGGGGACTTTGACGAAGCCAAGCAGGTCGATTTCCAGGAGGTGAGGCCCCAGCTCGACTCGATGCAGCGTCAAGTGCAGATTGCCGTTGAAGGCGAGGACAAATGGGCGCAAGTCGTCGCGATAAGAGCTAGAAATGAATTGCTGGCAGCCACAATACTGGCAGCGACCGCCCTTTTGATACTTTTTCTCCGGCTCCAGAGGCAAGAGCACGCCAGCCAGTTGGAAGAAACTGAACGCAACACTCTCCGCGAGAGCGAAGAGCGCTTCCGCGCTCTCACGGAGCAGTCAACCGATATCATTCTCATCGCCGATCCGTCCGGCGAAATCAAGTACGCGAGTCCTTCCATTCACACAGTTCTAGCGTTTCAAGGAGATAGTCTCATTGGAACGAACGTGATTGACCTGGTACATCCGGACGATTTCGCGAAGACCGTGAGCACGGAAACGCGATCGGTCGCGCATAGCCAGAATCCGATAGATGAGTTTCGGCTACGACATGCGGACGGAAGGTGGCTCTATTTCGAGTGCGTCGTTCGAAACTTGGTTCAGCACAAGAATATCGGCGGAATTGTCTACAATGTCCGAGATATAACAGAACGAAAACATGCTCAGGACAAATTGCTTTTTAGCGCCACACACGATGCGCTAACCGGCCTTCCGAACCGGGCCTTGTTTCTGGGACGCTTGCAAAGCGTCGTAGACCGGAGGAAAAGGCACCCACACCAGGCCGCTGCCGTCCTGTTCATTGATATTGACGACTTCAAGGTGGTCAATGACTGCTATGGCCACGCAATCGGAGACCTTCTAATTAAAGAGGTGAGCAACAGGCTACGAGCCTGCATGCGCAGCGACGGCACGATAGCTAGGATGGGTGGAGACGAATTTACGGTTTTGGTGGAAGACGTCACCGACCCGAGCGACCCCATCCGCGTGGCCGAGAGGATCCAGTCGTCATTTGCACGGGCGTTTCTGCTGGAGGGACTTGAGGTCTTCAAGAGTGCTTCAATTGGCATCGCGCTGACCTCACCAGAGACATCTGCGGAAGCAGTGCTTCAGAATGCCGATATTGCTATGTATCGCGCGAAAGACCAAGGTAAAGCTTGCTTTGAGCTCTTTGACCGAACGATGCACGAGCAAGTCGTGAGTCGACTTCTTCTAGAAGCTAAGCTGAGACATGCTCTCCAGAATGAAGAACTGACACTTCACTACCAGCCAATCGTCGCGGTAGATACCTTGGCTGTACAGGGTTTCGAGGCGCTCTTGCGGTGGCAGCCCGCGGGATCGAATTCGATACCACCAAGCACTTTTGTCCCGGTAGCGGAACAGTGCGGTTTGATTGTTCCTATTAGTGCTTGGGTTCTAAAAATGGCGTGTTTGGAGGCGGCGAGTTGGCAATACCGCTCTCCCTCTGACCCTCCGTTATATGTCAGCATCAACATTAGTTCAAAACACTTCTCTCACGCCGGTTTTATTAGGCACGTCAAAGACGCGCTCGAAGAGAGTGCAGTCGATCCGCAGTGCGTTACCATCGAGCTCACAGAAAGCTTGGCCATGGACGACGTTGCGGCAACCGCCCACACAATGGCGCAGCTCCGGACTCTAGGAGTGAAGCTGAGCATCGATGATTTTGGCACCGGATACTCCTCCTTGAGCTATCTCCGTCGTTTTCCGGTCGACACCTTGAAAATCGATCAGTCGTTCGTGAAGACGATGGATGCCGAAAACTATGCCATCGTTAAGACGATTGTCGGGCTGGCACGAAATCTAGATCTTAAAGTAGTGGCCGAAGGGGTAGAGACAACTGACCAACATCAACTGTTGGCATTGGCCGGTTGTGGGTCGGCGCAGGGATACTTGTTCGCAGAACCCATGCCGGCGAAGAGTGTTAGCGCCTTCATTGAATCCAACCGGCGAAACGCCGGACAAACCGAACAGATAGGGTTGGCACGCTCCGCCGCGGGACCGTGAGCGGGGAGTCGCGGGATTCGTTCCGATTACCGACCGGGAGAGATTGGCTGGCGCATGAGCGAGGAACGGCTCCAATCTCCAGCGATCTTGCTCTGGGCAGAGTTTCCTGTCGCACTCAGATCGGCTTCGGGCCTTTAAAGTATAGGAAAATCAAAATCTCGCGTTCGGCGTGAACGAGGTATCGTGCGCGGGTCGCGTGGGTGCCTTGGAAAAAAACAATTCAGATCGTGGCGCGTGAGCGACATTGCGGTTTGGGACGAGAGTCTCACTCTACGGACTGCGCGCAGGGGAGAGGCTCGGGCACATTCGCTCCGTGCGGCACGGGTATTTCAGCCGGATTCGTCGCGCAAGCCTCAGGAAGAAATCTGAGACGCACTCGTCAGCTCAAGAGAACATCTAATGAACGTGACAGCGCCACTCCCCAACCAGTTCTCCAGTCACTGGGTCCAAATAGCGAGCGCCACTCGACGTCATTTCTCTTCGAACCAATCCTAGCGCCACGTGCGCATGTGTAAACAGGGCAACTCCGTTCAGCTCACCTTCGGAATCCCACCATTCTCGATCATCCAGCAGACCGTCTGTCCATAACCCGGCCTCTTCCATGTGCTTGATGAGTGCAACAACGAACTCCCGCGGGAACCCGGTATATTGCGCCACATGATCGGCGTTTGGACCGATTTTCAGGCTGACAACCAGAACTGCCATTGCCCGGCTGATCTGTTGATCGCGACCATCGGAGATCCTTCGAATCTTCCGTTCTAACTCACTCATGTGTTTGTCCATCTGATTACCCTCCAGTGCCTTCTTCATGGACTTCTATCCATTGCTAGGCGCTAGTCGTCGCACCCATTTCATCGTGTTGCCTTTGTGGTCGAGGAGCGGATCATGTCCGAAGTCTCGCTGTATAGACTGCGCCCAACGGCGCGGCTTCGGGCGCGGCCTTCGCTCCTGTCTCAGAATGACAAAGATAGCGGCTGAGGTTTGCCCCAGAGCGCGCGGGGCAAACACGCCAAAGTTCCGAACAGCATGCTGATAACCTTCCAGGATGTGTTGGGCCCAGCGGTCAACGAACTCTTTCAGTGGGCATTGCACCTCGACTTTGCGATGCAGCTTCTTGTCCTTGTACCAAAACCTGACGGTTCGTTCCCCGATCCAGGTGATACGACGCTGCGCGATGGGGGGCCGTCTTACGTATCGACCAGCGTATTGCAGGAAATGCCATTTGTCCTCAAACGACTGAATCTTGATGCTCCACCAGCATTTCTCCAGATGAGTGAGCAGGTCTCCCATCTGGCCAACAGTTAGCTCCGTCCGGAGCTGATCCGCTCGAAGGGCTGCTCGGAGAAGCGCGATAATGGCTTTCTGCCAAGCCTTCATCAGCCGGTCCTGATCATAGTAAACGCCGGGAGACCAGATTCCTGAGGACATGTGCAATCCTCCCCCAGTAATCATTGTGTGTACATGTGGGTTAAACTCTAAACGCCCGTTGAACGTGTGGAGAATGGCAATGGCGCCAATCCGCAAGCCATACCTAGCACTCACCTGTGCGCGTATGACCTCCGCGGCCAGCGCTGACAGAACTCGGGCTAACGGCGGGTTGTCGCAGAAAAAAGGCCAGAGTAGATCGGGCATCGTGAATGTAATCCCCTTGTACGGTGTTGTCGGGAGTGCTGCCCAGCGCTCTCGCAGCCACTGTACATTGGCCCGGTGGCCGCAACTCGGGCAGGCTCGCGATTTGCAGGTGTGGTAGAGAACAAGTTCCCGATTTTCAGAAGAGTAAACTTCGGCACCTAACTCTGGAGTGCGGCATTGCAGCGCCTTGGCGAAGACCCTTCGGACTGCAGGGCTCATCTCATCGCGGTGCCAGTAGTGGCGCGCTTGAGTCAGGATCTTTTTGAGTGGTTCGCGGTATCTCATGTCAAACGCAACTCCGTTTGAGAAGAGATCGCGGCTATCAAGTCTTTGCCAACCATGATGACCGTGCTTTTGTGCCGACCGACTCTAACCGCGACCGATCCTGGCTGTTGCGCGTGCTGGCGTTGTAACGCATCGAGTACGGGGATGACGTCGATGCTGGTTTCTATCTTTGCGGGACCACGGATAGCCTGCCGGATCACCTTGTTCGTTGCACGTTCTTCGCTGTAATGGACGAACTGCTCCACTTGCTCGACTCGTGGCAACTTACAGAACTGGGTCGCACGGTTGATTGTTAGTGTGCCGTTTTGCAAGGCATCTATCACCCGCGGGTGAGCGGTTTCGAGGATCGTTTCGACGTTGCTGACGTTGCGGTCACCAACTCCAGCGATGCGGGCAATCTCTCTTCGTACATTGATGTGTTGAGCTTTCGGCAAAATTGCCAAACCCTTGAATTTGCCTCCGGAGCGCATGTTGTCGACCGCCTTCTGCTGAAGACTGGACGCCAGGGTTATGGCCAAGCGAATGCGAACAAAGTCATTCCATCCACGTCGGATCTGATGGTGGGTAAGCATGAACACCAGAGATTCGTCCTCGTTTAGTGCATATTCGATGCAAGGGATTTCGTTTCTCCTCTCGAATAGGGCTAACCGCCAGCGACCGAGGCCCGCGAGAATCGTGCTGTCGGTTGTGATCAGAATCGGCTCGGTTAAGGCTTGGCTTGTCTGCCGCGCGGCGGAATTGAATTCATCTTCGTCCACCCACCCGAGTTCGTCCAGCGCTCGATGCAGCCGCAATTCCTGTGGGACGCGCAACACCGGGCGTCCCTCCGCCCTGCTCATCGCAGTCGGATTGAAAGACCAAGACGAGACCGCAGAACGGGCCCCAGTGACTGCGCTACAGAGCTCGATGCCGAGACCAGAGCGCGTCGCGTGCGCCACTGCCGGAACGAGCTGGTCTGGAGCTTTCTGCGTTAGGAACGGAGCGTCTGCGTGGAGAGGTGCATACTGAGGTGCATTGGCATCTGCCAAACACCCTGTTTCTGCCCGACTAAGGGCACTTGAGCCGACCGTAACTGATTGATTCTGTGCAATAGGTAGGGGACGGGTTGAATTTGCTAAACCGTTGTACGGGCTAACACCTGTACCCAGGGTTCGAATCCCTGCCTCTCCGCCACGCAGTCTGGACCGCAGAGAAGTTCCGCTCACTCTGCGTCGAAATACGCGAATAATGCCCGCATTTCGCGATTATTCCTCGACAAAACCGGACTCCAGACAACGGACTGCTCGGCAGCGAAGACGATCACGACCCGGCTTTTCTCTGGAGGGCACAATGCAGTCCGGTTTCGGGAAGGGCATTAGGCGAATGCAAAGCGACGGCACGGCCAAGGCCAAGAGCAAACAGGAGATCATCAACTTGTTCATGCCATACCTCCTCAGCTCTCGTGTCTGATGCAGTGTGGACCGCCGCCGCCTTTTAACGGTCCTTAATCACTGAACCTTACGCGTGACCTTGACCCTCCTTCCGCGGAACCGTGTTAATAACGTATGGTGCAGTCAAGAGATGGCTAGTTGCTTCCCACTACCACAGCCGCCACTAATGCGGCGTGATCCGAGGGCCAGAGTCCGTCGGACAGCCGGCTTCGCGGATCGGCCCCAAGCAACGCGGCTCCCAACGGAGTTACGCTGCCGTGTGTTAACACCACGTCTATTCGCTGATAAAGTTGCGAGACGGGATTGTTGTCCGCTTCATCCTGACAACACGTTAATCCCGCGCGCTTCGGAAAGAGCTTGGACCAAACGTCCTGATAGCCAGCCGACCTAAAATCCACATAGGTCGGGTCTTGTGGCAAGGGGAATGCCTGCGCGTTTGAGTCCATCGCGATAATCACCGGTAAGGCGCTGTTTGCCGGACCCGCACGCAGCTCATCCCCTTGTAATTCCCGTACATTCGCGTCGAAGGACTCTAGATGGGTATTGACGTAGTGGAAAGAGTGTCCGAAAAACTGTGCATCGACCGTTGCCCACGCTCTGGGATACGGAACTGGGCCAATCGGAGTTGGCAGAACGAGTTGATTCACGAATTGTCCGGATTGCGGATTACTCCACTGGAAGATCCACGACGGAAGATCCGTACGGGCCAGCACAACGTCGTAATCAGTCACGGCAACGCAAAGGTAAGTGGCGGGTGGAATCAGTCCAGGGGTTGGGGGAAATGCATTTTGGGTGACCTGCACGGCAACTTCATAGTGCCCGCCTTGCTTGGCCAAAGCACTAAGGAGTTCCTCCAACATGTCGTACTGGAGGGTCATGGTTCCGCACGTACCTGCGACCGGGTCGAAGGTTCCGGTGTACCACTGGTCCACTTCCTGCAGGCTTAGCAGTTCCGGCTGGACCTCCAGGATCTTCCCTGCAACTGCCTCCATCCGTTCGGGAGGATTGGTGCCTTCAACCTGCGTAAGTATCTGGCCGACACCGACCAGGAATTGTGGCAGAGTCTGGGCACCTACCACCTGCAAGAAGTCGGTCCCTTCATTCACGTTATATGTCATCACAGTGCCGACGCCCGGGATCAATTGGGCCACGGCAGGAGCAGCCATTGCTGCCCAAATCGCTGCCACGGAGACGATCATAAGTGTTGTTGATACAATGCTGCGTTTCATGAGAGTTCTCCTGAATTGTAATTTTGAAGCCAAGGATTCTGTCCGGAAGTGACCAGGAAGCTGGCACGCCTTGGCCAACTTCTCTGTCATCGCTGAACTTGACTGAACCGCGAACACCTTATTTTTCATTGTGTTTCTCTTCCGCGGAATCAACTGACCGCCGCATACTCTAGCTGGTAGTGCAGCGCGATGGCCACTCGTCCTGTCGGTGGATGGCGGGGGACAAGGGTCGGTCTTACGGAAGAGCATCGGAACTTGCTGGATGAGATCTGCGCATGAGCGGCGCAGCGAGGAGACGGGGCTGCGGATCGAGCAGGAAATCGCCGATCTCATGGGGAAACAGGGTGCGACGATGAGCGGCACCGATAAAACTCAGTCGATCGCAATTCGCGCCGGTGAATGCACCCTGCACAAAACCGAAGAGTTCAGAGCCAATTAGCGTTCTCAGAAATTGCAGCGCAACTCAAAGCGTGCTACCACGGCCTTTTCCGAGGGCTCTCATTTCTTAAGCCCCAGGCGTCCCAGCAACGCCGCAAACCTGGGGTCGCTCCGCAGCGGATCTGCCATCGGGTCCGTGGGCAGATAAACCAGGAAATCACATCGCTCGCCGTAGGCCTTGTCGAGCCAGGCGAACGCCTGGTCCTTCTCAACGAGACCTATATAAATCAGGGCTACATAGAGACTTGGGACGTATTTGCTCCCGCTCATCTGCTGCAGCTGCGAAATGATATCGCGCGCCGCCTCTGTCTTCCCGGAGACCGCGTAGACGTGCCCCAGGAGTGCGAGGAGAGCCGGGTCATGCGGTGCGAACGCCAGAATTGACTGATAAGCCTGCTGCGCCTGAGGATACATTCCCATTTGCTCATAGTTACGGCCGACTTGGATTATCGCCAGCCCGTAGTGCGGGTCAATCGACAAAGCCGCTTGGTACCATCCGATGCTGTCGCTAAACCGATGTGCTTCGTAGTACGCCTCTCCCAGTGCGGCGTTGAGCACAGGGGACCTCGGTTCGATCGAAACCGCGCGCTGCCGCTCGCCGATAGCCTGGTCTATGTCCCCCATGGTAGTTAGATAGTAGGCGTAATACTGATGTGCGGTTGCGTAATCTGGCCGCAGTTCGATAGCTTTGCGGAATTCCTTTTCAGCCTCTGGGTAGTTCCAATCGTAGACCAGCGCGGAATATCCCAGGGAGACATGGGCCTCGGCCAGGTCTTTGTCCAATGCAAGCGCTTTTAACGCATTGGCCTTTGCCTTTGGAAAGGCTTCGTTCGGCGGCAAGGCAGTATTGGGTGCGGACCCCAAAAGAGCGTAACAGTCCGCCAAACCGGCGTAAGAGGGTGCATAAGACGCGTCGTATGCGATTGCTTCTTGAAAATAAGAAATAGCCTGCATAAGGCTTTGCGTAGTGCGTAGATTCCACTCGAAGCGCCCATGCAAGTAAGCCTCGTATGCTTTGGGGTTCACCTGATATGCGGTCTGTATGTCCTTGGGCAGCGCTGCCAATATCTTCTGAACGATGTTGTCTACAACCGCACCTGTGCCTGCCCCGTCGGGATTCATTGCATGTCGGTCGCCCAACATGCCGGTCTGGTCTTTGCATGAAACTAGTTGATCGGTGATTGCCAATTGATTGCCATCGCGATGAACCGCTCCCGCCAGAATGTAGGTTGGTTCGTGACTTTCGCAAACTTGCTCAAAACTGAGTTCAGAATCTGCGGTTGTTAGCTCGACGACCCCCAACTTTAGGGGATGAACCTCGCTCAATCGCGTAAAGACCTCTTCTCTTACAATCTCGGCAAGACGGCGAGAATCCAGATCGCCGCCGAGGGTTTTAAAAGGCTGGATAGCTAAGACTGTCCTCGACGGCCAAAGGAACTCACTAACACGGGGGATAACGACAGAGGCGACGATCACAACGAAGATCGCGGCGGCGATCCCGAAAAGCAGTTTTTGCGGAAGCGGCCGAGGCCTTGGAGGGGTTGGCGGAATTGGCTCAGGCGGAGGATGAACGACGTCGAGTCCCGAATCCCGCTGCAAGCCCACCTGAGTCAGAATCGAGGAGAAGCGCGGATCCGAACGCAAACTGTCGAAAATTGATCCGACTTTGAGATAGATCAACAGCCCGTCACGCTCTACAACGGCTTTCGTCAACCAGTGGAAGGCGTCCTCGGTCTTCCCTAATCCGGTGTACACGGCGGCGAAAGCGGCGGCTGGCACGTACTGGTTTTTCGCCACAACGGACAGTTCGTCAAGGATTTCGACTGCGTCTTCGGTCTTGCCCGCGGACGCGTACATCTGTCCCAGGAAACCTGACCAAAGAGGTCGTGTGCCCCCGATCGTCAGGGCTTGCTTGAATTCGGCGATGGCTTCATCAAATCTGGCCTTCCGCCCAAACGTCAGCCCTAGGACAACGTGAGGTAGCGGAAACTTGGCGTCCATGGCCGCGGTGTCGCGAAGTTGCTCGATTGCCTCCTCGTTCTGGCTTGAGGCATAAAGCAACAGCCCCAGGCTAAAGTGCATCATTGGCGCGAAGGGGCTAAGCTGCCGTGCCATCTTCGCCTCCTCGAAAGCCTCATCGAAGCGCGCCAGGACCGCCAAGTAAACCGAATACCAGGCGTGAGCCGTGGAATAGCCGTGATCTAGTTCAAGGGCGCGCTGGAACTCCTTTTCCGCGCCCTCCCAGTCCCAATCAAAGCGAAACTTCACCATCGCCAGGACCAAGTGCGCTTCCGCAATCGAGTCATCAATGCTCAAAGCTTTGAGAGCGGCCACCCTCGCTTTCTCCATCATCTCGGAAGGCGCCCGGAGGCCATATTCGCCCGAACCCATCAAAAGAGAACAGTGAGCCAACCCCGCGTAAGTCAGCGCCGATTGGGGATCAATTTCGAGAGCGCGCTGATAGTGCTCCAGGGCTTTTCGGAAATCTTCGTTCGTAACCTGGTTGTTCCAAAAATGCCGGCCCCGGAGGTAGAGGTCGTACGCCAGTGGATTTATCGAGGCAGATGGTTTGCTGGTCACGGCGGTGGGGTTTGCCGTCTCGAGGAGGGAAGGATCGAGCGCAGACCTACTCGACGGGGAAGCAGTTCCCATTATCGAAGGGCTTAGCTTGGCCCTTATCTCATTCGCGATCGCAGCCGCTACTTGCGACTGCAAGCTCAGGATGTCGCGGAGGTCCCGGTCGTAGCTGTCAGTCCAGAGATGCTGATCGGTGCGGGCCTCGATCAACTCCGCGGTGATGCGCACCCGATCGCCGTCGCGGCGCACCGAACCCTCCACAATGGCATCCACGCTCAATTCGCGCGCAATCTGAGGGAGTGTTTTCGGGGCATGCTTATACTGCATGATCGAAGTGCGCGATATGACGCGTAACCCTGGGATTTTTGCGAGGGCAGTGATCAGCGACTCAGTCAGGCCATCCGCAAAATATTCCTGCTCGGAAGCGCCTGAAAGATTCTCCAACGGCAACACGGCAACCGAGCGAATCGCAGGCATTTGCGCCCTCACGCCAGTTGGTGGTCGCGGAGAGCGGCGATCAGCGTTCTGTTCGATCGCCTCAAGCGCAGCCTTTATTTCGCCAACATGCTGATAGCGCTGGCCCATTTCCTTGCGCAAACAACGGTAGGTGATTCTCGAGAGCGACTCCGGCACCTGTTCCGGCAGCGGCAAAGGGGAGTCTTGAAGGATCGCGGAGCCTAGCTCAAACATGGTGGCCCCTTTGAAGGGCATTTGCCCGCTAGCCATTTCGTACAGCAACACACCAAAGCTCCAAATGTCGCTGCGGGTATCGCTCGGACGATGTTTCAGCACTTCCGGAGGCCAGTAGGGCGGAGTTCCTACGATTGTGTCTGAACTTTCCTTGGTATCCTGGTTTTGAAGGGAACTGGGAATCTCGCTGCGGCGTTGTATCTTCGAGAGGCCGAAATCCAGCAGCTTTATTTGGCCGTCCCGATTGAGCATCACATTGCCGCTCTTGAGATCCCGGTGAATAACGTCATTTTGGTGCGCATGAGAAATAGCGTCGGCGATCTGGATGCCGTATTCGACTACAAGATCGAATGGAAGGCCTACATTGGCGGGGATGGCATTGGTGAGAACCTGTCCCTCGACGTACTCCATGACAATGCCGGCTTGGCCCGATTCTTCGATTACATCTTTGATCCGGCATATATTGGTGTGGTTCAGAGACGACGCAATTCGGGCTTCCGCGTAGAGTTGGCGGCGGGCAGACTCGTCGGGAATCGTGTTTTCGCTAACCAGTTTGATGGCGACGACGCACGCGAGTGTGGGGTCCCAAGCACGATAAACCACACCCATGCCACTTACAGCCACCAGCTCTCGGAGTTCGTAACGGCCGAAGGTTCTACCCGGTAATGTCAGATCGGCAGACAATGCGGCAGATGTTAGATCGGCCCCCCGCGCAAGTCAATCGAATCCGACAAGGGATTCCCAACCTCTTCAAAATGATCTGTGTAACCGCGAAACCCGGAAGTCCTCCTCGAGGCCCTTGTTCGCAAGAATCTCGTATGCCTTGCTTGCCAAGATGTTTTGTAGGACTTCCAATCGCAATGAGTCTCATTTTTCGCCTGCGCAGCTGACTGAAGCCTTTACTGAGTTGTGATTGTCAGCAGCATGGGTGCGGCCCCTGCGGCGAATGGCGAGCCCTGAAGGGGAGTGAGCGCTCCAGTGTTGGCGTCAATTGTGTAGGCTGTGATGGTCTCAGCTTCAGGATCGGCAGCATACAGAAAAAGGCTTCCCGAAGACGTCAATGTCTGAGTCAACCCCCAGACCGATGCTCCGGAGGTGTAGGGAGACCCGTTTACCGGCATTAAGACTCCGGTGGTATCGTCTGCGGTGAATGCGGAAATCGTGCCGTCCAGAACGTTGGCGGTGTAGAGGAAGCCTTGCGCATTGGCCGTATATGGGACGTAGGCCATCTGCAACGGGTCGTTGCCTGTGGTGAAAGGGGACTGGGGCAATTCGGTAAGGCTACCGGTCGTTGGGTTGATCGAGAATGCTGTGATCCGGTTGTTTGCATTGGCTGTCCCGGCCAGAGCGACATAAAGAAAGTTGTTGCCGTAGCTGACCACCATCGCCGATGGTCCCGGGTAAGAACCGGGCGCGCCAGTGGGAAAGGGAGAGCCCTGGATAGGTGATGGTGCTCCATTCTGTTGGTTGATCGCATAAGCTGAAATTCCACCCACCGGATCATTCAGATTGCTTACATAAAGAAACTGGGGGCTGCTGGCCTGGGGCGCCGCTTGCACGGCTTGTACCGGACTGTCACCTGCGGGAAAGGGGGATCCCGGAACTGGAGTAAGTATTCCGTTGCTTGAGTTATAGAGAAACCCAGCCACGGTCCCGGCATTCATGTCCGTAGCATATAAATAGGTGCCGCTTTCGGCAAAAGCACTCAAACCACCTGCACCGGGAGGTGAGCCCCCCAAGGAAAACGGCGAGCTCGGGATGGCAGTGAGCGCGCCCGAAGTCGCGTTGATCGAGTAACCATCCACTGCGTCGTTCAAGAAATCGGAAACGTACAATTGGCCGTTCATAGACGCTACCATCCCGATACTTTGGTTCGGTCCCGCCGCCACCTGCGGTGCGCTCAAGGCTCCCGAGGATTGATCAATGGTGAAGGTCAGAATATGGTTGATGCTGGTGGCGTAGAGAAACTCGGAAGTGGGAGGAACATTGAGACAATTGGTAGAACAGCTCCCAAGGTTAAAGCCCTTCAGAGGATTACACCCGGCCAGGCCTAACAGGGAAGCAAGCGTCAGGACGACGCTCAGGAGCTTTCCTTGAGGCATGAATTTCGTAGTTGCTGGCATATTGTTCCTCCTTTTGGTTCTTCGATTCGAGGGTGGAGATGACATCATGTGATGTCGATATCGTCTAGCGCGCGGCCGCAGCAGGCGCGGCGCGGTAGATGGTTGTGTGGGCGGGGATCACGGCGCCGACCGCAGCCCCGCTCGGGGCGCCAATCACAATGCCGATCAAGGCGCCAATTCCGGGATCGGCCTTCCATGACCAAAAGCCATTGCCCGTCGAGTGGTCGGCGGCAATGGCCCCAATTCCAGCTCCGATAAGTCCGCCGACTACCAGGCCGATCACGGCATGTTCGCCGCGCCTGGCGCCGGAAGCAGTCGATACGCGGACGACGTCTTCGCGCTTTACCGAGACGTCGGAACCTTTTTCCTGCAGTGTGAGTACATCGTCGGAGACGCTGACAAATTCTCCATCGTGGTGTTTCATGGTGGCTTCGATCACAACAATGCCCTGGCCAACCCTGAGGCCGCGCAGGTCCGACCAAGATCCTTGCTGCTTCTGAGCACAGAGCGCAGCGGGGAGTCCCAAGAACAACATAAGAACCAGGCAGAACCGCGAATTCATGACGAGCCTCAATGTTCGACCGGTATTCTCGATACGTCGCAACTACGGCTGGAAAGTTCCAGAGAATGTGCCACTCAAGCCCTGGCACGAGGGCGTGCTCGAGCTGCAAGATCCAGTGCCTGTCAACGTGCCGTTCGAAACTGTACCGCTGCCCGTGAACTCAACGAAATTGCCACTCGCGTCGCCTGCAACGAACATCACGTTGAATGCCCCATTAGCGGGAACCGGGTTTGCGGCCACGCCTAGCAAGACTCCTTGCCCCGTATTTTTCGACGTGCTCGGTAGTCCGGTTCCGGAGATAGAACCCTGCCCAGTATTGTTGTTGGCGATGAAGCAAACCGGTCCTTGCACTGAGAACATCCCCACTGGGGTTGTCACGCTGCAAGGGCTTGAAACTAACGACACATGGTAAGTACCGGGTTCACCCTGCGAACCAAGATTTCCAGCTACATTCCATGTCCCCAGCATGGACGTGGTTGCTCCACTTCCGGCATTCCTGGTGGAGCTGCAGCCAAGGGCAAAGACCAACAAGATCAAGACCGAGATGCGTTTCATAGTTCTCTCCCTAACCAGCGATGACCATCAGCAGGGCGACTAATCCGAAGAGGGGGAGGAGTATGCACGAGACGGAGACGGAGTGCCCAGGAATTTGGCACGCGCTGGCCCGGTTTTCTGCCATCTCCAGAACTCGACTAACCGCATGTGCCTTGCTTTTCATTATGTTTCTCTCCCGCCAAGTCAATCGCCACCGCGTTCCGGCTAGAGGCGTGCATCTCGACTGCCATTCGTTCTCACTGTCGAAGCTCAGCGGACAAGTGTCACGGTCAATCACTCAATAATGTAATATTCACGAGTGAAGAGCTTGGCATGACGCTCAACCGGGAAAATCCACCAGTCGAACACCTGGGTCTGCTCTACCGGGTGTCGCGAGCACTTCTGAAGGAAGGCGAGTATGGCGAAATTCTTTCCGGTCTTCTCGACACACTCATCGAAGGACTGGGGGCTGATCGAGGATTCGTAGTTGTGCGCGAGGCTGGAGAGTTCCGAGCGACGGCAGCGCGGAACTTTCACAGCGAGGCGCTTGCGCGAGCGGAAGAAGCGTTCAGCCGCTCGATTGCCCGTACCGTGATGGAAAGCGGGAGGGCCGTACTGATCGGTGACGCCTCGATCACCGAGCCGTACAGCAGGCGTCTGAGCATACAGCAGCTCTCGGTGCGGTCTGTTTTGTGCGCCCCTCTGGTGGCGAGCGATGAAGCCTTCGCGCTCATCTATCTGGAGAATCGCCAGGTCTCCAACTGTTTTACGGAAGGCCAGCGCGACTTTCTGGACGAAGTCTGTACGTTGGCAGCGCCACGATTGCGGACCGCCGTGGAATTGAGCCAGGCACAGCGCCGCGCCGAGGCGTTAGAACACGCTCATAGCCAATCCGACGGAATATTGACGGCTGACCCCGAGATGGCGCGCCTCTTGCAGACCGTACACCAGATCGCAACGACAGATTTGCCCGTTCTGATCGAGGGAGAAACTGGAACCGGAAAAGAATTGATCGCTCGGGCTGTCTATCGCCATAGTGCACGCGTTAGAGGTCCTTTTATCGCGTTGAACTGCGCGGCTATTCCGGCAACGCTGATTGGCTCGGAACTCTTCGGCTTTGTACAGGGCGCGTTCACCGGCGCGAACCGGGACCGCGTCGGTTTTATGGGAGCCGCCCATCGCGGCACCCTTTTTCTCGATGAGATTGGTGATCTCCCGCTTGACCTGCAACCCCATCTCCTTCGCGTCCTGCAGTCGGGTGAGTTTATGCGGCTGGGGAACACACGCGTCGAGCAGGTGGATGTTCGGTTCATCGCCGCGACCAACCGCGATCTGGAGAGCGAAGTAAAAGCCGGCAGATTCCGAGCCGATCTGTTCTTCCGCCTCTCCGCTATCACGCTCCGTTTGCCCCCTCTGCGCCACCGGCCCCATGACACCAGGCTTCTTGCGGAACACTTTCTGCGAAGTGCAGCGGCGCGCTATGGCCGACCAGTGCCGCGCCTCACGGAGGACTGTCTATCCGCCTTGACGGCCTACAGTTTTCCGGGAAATGTGCGGGAACTTGAAAGTGAAATGGCCAGGCTGGTTGCACTGGCGTCGGCGGACGTTCCCTGTGGAACTGACTTGTTAAATGACCGGATTCGTTGTCGGGGCAACGGCCAGTCCGCAGTCTCCTCGAAAGCGCCGCCCGTCGCTCCCATGTCGCTGCAGGAAATGGAAAAGCAACTCATCCTGTCAGTGCTACAGCACACTGGGGGGAACCGCACCCGCGCCGCTGAGGTTCTCGGCATCAGCCGCGAGGGGTTGCGGACCAAGCTCCAGCGCCTTCAAATTCCTGCAGATCCAGGTCCGCCTTCTTAAGTTCGCGGAGCGTGCAAAAGCGAATTGCCCTTACCGCAGCTCCCATCATCGTTGGTCAGTCAGCGGCGCATCTGTCTCCAGCTTGCCGGCGCCCTTACATTCAGGCGATTGGGTTTCACTGATCTGTGGCTAGGCTCACTTCTGATTCCCGACGATCTAGATTCCACGCGTTGTCACGAATGACGTTCCAAAGATTTCGAACGCCAACCGCTGTAACCAAAAGTCCAAATAATTTGCTTGGTGATCAAATCGCGAGGGCGGTTGCTGCGGTCATCGCGGCTGCTGCGATTCAAAGAGCGCTTGTGGGTCGTGCGCCGAGGCGCGTCCGGCCCAGATCCACGCGTAACGGCTGCACAACGCGCCCAGGAGGAAGGATGCCGCCGCCGCGTAGCGGCCGTTTGCCGAACCGTGCCAAAGAATTCGGAGGAGAAGCGCGATCGGCCCCTCGAGCGTCCCGGCGATTCGCATCGTCGAACCCGATTTTCCGTGATGCAGCGGCGCGTTCACCCGGCCGTGGCGCAATTCGAGGATGACCCCGATTACCGTTTCGATACCGGCCGCCGCGAATCCCAGTATCTGCGTGGCGGGCAAAAGGAACCCGAAGAACTCCAGAATTGCTGACGAACCGCCGAGACCGGACGTGAGAAAATGGGCCGGAAGCAGCCGGCGGTTTTCGTGCCAAACGGGAATGGCAGTGGCACCGATCAGGACGCCGGTGTAGCTCGCCAGCAAAAGGCCTGTCACTGCGCCGCTAAACTCGCCCACCCACCGCAACGGGGGAAGAAATGGGTTCTGAATCCCGTACAGAGTGAGTTCGTTTGTGGCAAGCGCCAGAAAGGCGCAACCCCCGAACGCGGCGAGGATCCAGGAACCCATGGACATTGCCGAGCGCCATTTGAAAACGCGCAGCATATTGAGAAATCGTAGCGGCCTTCCTAGGTCGGAAATCAGCAGCGCGGGACACAGACCGGTGCCCACAAATGCGATCCAGAGCGCAACGCGCACCATCCGCGGGTCGGTGTGAAAAAGATGGCCGACAAATGCGATCACCGACGACACACCGGCAATGCCTCCGACAAAAAAATAGAGCGGGACTTCCCAGGTCCAGGTCGGTGGCTTCAGGACCGGCAGGTTGTAATAGTCTTCCGCTCCAGGAATCCGAGCGTTCGCGTGAGCCTGGCCTGCGCCCGTGACGACTTTGCCTGACACGCTGGCCTCATTGCGAATCGCATCCAGTCGCTCTTCGGAAGCTTTGGGGTAGCTCGGCACCGCCGGATTTTCACCTGCTGCCATCTCGACCCTTTAGATTCGCAATCCCGCGGGACAAAGCGGAGTCTTCAAAACAGAAACGCTGCACACACGATCGCCGCGAGCACCAAGGCGGAGACGAGCGCCGAAGTCCAAGCGCTCTTCAAATAGATAGTCGGAACTTCCGGCGCGGGCGGCAAGTTGTATGCCTCCGGCTGCCCTAAAATCACGAACATGGCATGCGTGCCGCCCACGCTGGTTTGGAGCGGGTCGTACACCTGTGCATCGGTGTAACCGCGGCGTTGCAGTTCCGCCACACGTACGTCAGCTTCCTTGCGAAGTTCGTCAAGTTCCCCAAAGCGAATCGACTGCGTGGGACAGGCTTTCGCGCATGCAGGAATCATCCCAGCACTTTGCCGGTCGTAACAAAAAGTGCATTTGAACGCGCGACCGTCCGGATGGCGCTTATCAACAACTCCGAACGGGCACGACACCACACAGTAGCCGCAGCCGTTGCAAACGTCGGACTGCACGAGGACCGAACCGACGTTGGTGCGGACAATCGCGCCAGTTGGGCAGGCCTCAAGACATCCCGAATTCGCACAATGTTTGCAGACGTCCGAAAGGAAAATCCAGCGGAACGGATCTTCCATATCCACTTGTTGTGGCCCCGCCGTCGCAGGCTGCTCTAGGAACATCACATGGCGCCACGTTGAAGCGCCTAGTGCCTGCGTGTTGTCGTACGAAAATCCGCTCCACACCAAGCCGTCTTCCGGAACCTCATTCCACTCTTTGCACGCGACCTCGCAGGCTTTGCAGCCGATGCAGATCGTGGCGTCGGTGAGGAATGCGGCCTTGCGGGTCATGCGGTTTGTCCTTCCATGATCGAGTGATATTCCTTCAATTTTGCTGCGTTATCCTCCCGGCGGCCCACCAACACGTTGCACAAGAGCCCCTTCGTCTCCATGATCCGGACGTTTGGCTCTTCGGAGATGGCAATCAGGTCGTTGCCGATGTCGCCCTTCACCAGCCCGTTATACCCCCAATGGAACGGCAAGCCAACCTGATACACCGTCTTACCATCGATCGTGAGTGGCTTCATCCGTGAAGTCGAAAGCGCGTGTGCTTCGATCGCGCCGCGCGCCGTCACCAGTGTGACCCACTCGCCGTGCGTGATTTTCAATTGTGCGGCAAGCTCCATCGAAATTTCACAGAAAAGTTCCGGCTGCAATTCCGCCAAGTGTGAGAGAGTGCGGGACATTCCTCCCGCCGTGTGATGCTCCGTCAGCCGGTAGGTCGTCAGCACGTAGGGAAATCTCGCGTCCGGTGATTTCGCATACTCGTTCCCGGGCCGCGCTCGATTTAGCCCGGCTGGGTTCACCTGCTGCGTTGAGTACATCGGATTCCGAATCGGCGATTCCAGCGGCTCGTAGTGAGTGGGCAGCGGCCCGTCGTTCAAGCCGACCGGAACCCACAACCAGCCCATTCCATCCGCGTGCAAAATGTAGGGCTTGTCGCCTGCCAACGCCGCATCGCCTTCGGCGCCCGGAGGCGGCACGTATGTCGGCGGTTTCGTCGCGGTGAAGTCGGGCACGTCCTTGCCCGTCCATTTCTTCGCGGCTTCATCCCACCAAACTAGTTTTTTGCGCTCGCTCCATGGCGTGCCATCAGGTTTCGCCGATGCGCGGTTGTAAATGACGCGCCGGTCGAGAGGCCATGCCCATCCCCACCCGTGTCCGTATTCGTCTTTCGGATCGCGCTCGTTGCCGCGATTGCGGCCGCTCTCCGGGTACACGCCGCAATAAATCCAGCAGCCACACGCCGTCGTGCCGTCCGCCTTCAGTTCCGCAAAAGTTGTCAGCTGCTTGTGGTCCGCGACGGTCCAGCCGTTGATCTCCTGCAGAATCTCTTCAGCCTCCGGCTCACGGCGCTCGCCCTTGATCGTATAATCCATTCGGAGCGCGAGCAGACCTTGATTGCGCGGCCGCGGATCAAGCTTCGCCTTTACGATGATCCGCTCCCACAAGTGATAGATGAACCAGTTCTCGCTGCGCGCGTCGCCTGGCGGATCGATCGCCTTTTCGCGCCACTGCAAAAGCCGCTGTGTGTTCGTGAAAGTTCCGTCCTTCTCAACGTGCCCTGCGGCCGGCATCAGAAACACTTCCGTCCCAAGGAGCGCAGGTTTTAGTTCGCCCGATTGCACTTCCGGCGAATCGCGCCAGAAAGTCGCGGTCTCGGTCTCGACCATCTCACGGACCACGAGCCACTTCAGTTTTCCCAGTGCCCGCCGCTCCATCCCGGAATTTGGTCCCGCGACCGCCGGGTTCTGCCCAATCACGAAAAGTCCGTCCATCTTTCCGTCCATCATGTCCAGCCAGTAAGCCTGGTGGGAGTGGTCTCCCGTCACCCGCGGCAGCCAGTTGAAGCCGTAGTCGTTCTCTTTCGTGGCAGAATCACCATAGAAGGCTTTCAGCATACTGATGATGTATTTGTCGAAATTGTTCCAGAAGCCCGTGCGCGGTTTGTTGGCCTTGATAAAGCTCGCAAGGTCCTTCGACGAGTATCCGAATTTCGGCATGCTTAGATATCCCGGCAAAGAATCGAACAGTGTCGGAATGTCTGTCGAGCCCTGAATCGAGGCGTGCCCGCGTAGCGCCAGAATTCCGCCGCCAGGCCGCCCCATGTTTCCCAGCAGCAGTTGGATCATCGCCGCGCAACGGATCATCTGCACGCCACTCGAATGTTGCGTCCATCCAAGCGCGTAGCAAATCGCACCTGTTTTGTCTGGACCAGATGCCGACGTGTAAATCTTCGCGACGTTAAGGAATGCTTCCTTCGAAACGCCGCAATACCGCTCGACCATCTCCGGCGTGTACCGCGCGAAATGCCGCTTCATGATCTGGTAGACGCAGCGCGGATGCTGCAGCGTTAGATCCTGCTCGTAAGTGCTGAGGTCCGTGCTCGAATCGATGCCGTGTTGCGAGTGTCCGCCAGACTGCGCGTTGTCATGATGGTCGCTCGAGCCTTCGTCCGCTTTCACGCCCTGGTAGAGCCACGACGTGTTGTCGTACTGTTTCTCCTGCGGATCCCAACCGGAAAAAAGTCCGCCCAGATCCTCAGAATCCTTGAACGTTTCGGGAATGATTACCGACGCGTTCGTGTAATGCACCACGTACTCGCGGAAATCCAGGTTGTTTTGAAGAATGTAGTTGATCAGCCCCCCAAGGAAAAGAATGTCGGAGCCGGCCCGCAGGGAAACCCATGTATTCGCAACGGCGGAAGTGCGGCTAAATCGTGGATCCACATGAATCAAGTGCGCGCCGTGCTTTTCTTTCGCTTCGATGACCCACTGGAAGCCGACGGGATGGTTCTCGGCCATGTTCGATCCCATGATCAAGATCACATCCGAGTTGACGACGTCGCTGGGCGCCGTCGTTGCCCCGCCTCTTCCGTAGGTGGTGCCCAGACCGGGCACCGTTGAGCTATGTCATATTCGGGCCTGATTGCTGATGCACACCATGCCCAGGCCCGCCGTGAAGAGTTTTTTGATGAGATAATTTTCTTCGTTGTCGAGCGTCGCGCCGCCTAGGTGCGCCACCGTCTTGTTCTGCATCAGGCTCTGGCCGTCCTGCTCTTCTACGAAATTCTTGTTCCGGCTTTCCCACAGCCGGTCAGCAATCATATCCATCGCGGTTTCGAGGTCGAGGTCCTCCCAGTCGCTTCCGTGTGGCCGCCGATAGCGCACTTTCGTGAGGCGCTTCGAGTGCGTCGTCAATTCGTAGCTCGCGGACCCTTTGGGGCAGAGCCTTCCGCGCGAAAGCGGGGACGCGGGGTTGCCCTCAATTGAAATCAGCTTGTTGCCTTTGTGAAAGACAAGCTGTCCGCAGCCGACCGCACAGTACGGGCAAACGGAATGGGCAACGTCGGCACCATCGTTTTTCGGGCGCATGTGGAGCGTGTGCTCGGTCATCGCTTCCACACCTGTTCCATCCGCACGATTCAGGATTTGTTTTATGACTGGCCAGCGGGTGATAAGGTCTTTGATCATGCGTGCCTCGGCGAAACGTCAGCGTAATTCTCTCATTGTTTCAGCCTGGCGAGAACCCGGGAGAATCTGTAGGGAAGTACAGCATTGAGCTCTCGCTGAGATTTTCTCCTGTGGACCGGCGAACGATTAAGATCCTCGCTTCAGTTCGGTACGGCTTGGAATAGTTTCACTGCGTTCAGCAGCGTGTTGTAGATACCCCACGCAAGCGGCACGCACACAACCAACCAAGCCGCCGCAATCATTGCCGGTGAAGACTTGCTCGTATTCTCAGGCATCTGCTGACTCCTTTCGATCTCAATTCACGCCGCGCATGGCGTCAGGCATCAGTGAAGCGAGGCCGCAGGATTTCTTGGCACAGAGTCAGGCAGCCAGTATTTCTCCGCGACGGGCTTTACCAGAAGGTTCGAGATGAATCCGACTACCAGCAGTCCCGCCATGATGCGCATCACAGTCTGATAAGCGCCGGCCTTATCAACTCCGTGCGCCAACTGATATTCGCGCATCTTGTTGACCAGCACAGGACCTAGAACCCCTGCCGTGGACCAGGCCGTCAGCAAGCGCCCGTGAATCGCACTCACGTTGTGCGATCCAAAAAGGTCGCGCAGGTACGCTGGAATCGTCGCGAAGCCGCCGCCGTACATCGAGAGCAACACGCAGGCCACCGCAACAAAGAGCTTTACATTATTCATCTGGTCGCCGCCCGTCAGCGGCAGGAACAGGTACAGCGCCGCGCCTAACCCGAGGAAAATAAAGTATGTCGGTTTGCGCCCGATATAATCCGACGTGGACGACCAAAAGAATCGGCCTGCCATGTTGAAAATGCTGAGCAGGCCAACAAATCCGCCCGCCGCCACGGGCGTAATCATCCCGTGAAACAAATCCTGAATCATCGGCGATGCCTGCTCGATAATTCCGATGCCGGCCGTCACGTTCACGCACAGAATGATCCACAGCAAGTAGAACTGCGGCGTCCGGACTGCCGTGCTCACGTCCACGTCGTGCGTCGTGACGAGCGCTTGCGGCTTTGCCGAGGGCGTCCAGTTATCCGGCTTCCAACCCTCGCGCGGCACGCGAATCATGAATACTCCGAGCATCATGAAAACGAAATAGAGCACACCCATCACGATAAACGTCGGGCCTACTCCCACATCCGTCGCCGATTTGAAATGGTTCATGAGCTCGATCGCCAGCGGCGAGCCGATCATCGCGCCGCCACCGAAGCCCATGATCGCCATGCCCGTCGCCAAGCCCGGGCGGTCGGGAAACCATTTGATCAGCGTCGAAACCGGCGAGATGTAGCCCAGGCCCAGGCCCACTCCGCCGACGATGCCGTAGCCAAAATAAAGCAGCCAGAGCTGATGGGAGACAGCCCCGAAGTATGAGATGAAGAATCCCAGCGCAAAGCAGCAAGCGGCGACGAACATCGCTTTCCGCGGGCCCGCGGTTTCCAGCCATTTGCCAAATAACGCGGCCGAGAGCCCCAGCATGACAATCGCAAGCGAGAAGATCCACGCCACCTGCGACTGGGTCCAATCGTCCGGGCCAGGTTTGGCAATGCCGATTAACCGCGTCAGGGGGATCTTAAAAACGCTAAACGAATACACCTGACCGATAGCCAGGTGAATCGCAAGTGCGGCGGGTGGAACTAACCATCGGCTGTAGCCAGGGTGAGCGACAGATTTCTCTCGGTCGAGAAACGAAAGCAGCGCCATCGGCAAGCCTCCTTCGCGAAGCGGGATTTACGTTACAGGCTTGCTCGGCTCAAACGAAGAGCGCCGGGAGCCAGACGCCAAACCGCTCTGGAACACTGTCTATATCCGTACTTACGCTCAAAAGCAAGCCGTGAATTGCGGACTCCAACGTCAGCCCGACCGGCGCCGAAGCGTTCACAATAATAGCCCTCGCATTGTACCTAACAAAACACGTGAATATCGAATGAGCATCGACAGCATTGGTTGAGTTATCGAGGCCTTATGCGTTGAACGAGACGGCGCATGCGTTGCTCTGAAGATATTTTCTTTATACATTGAGAAGTGCGGCAAGCTCATCTCTACCAGCCGCTTGGCCTTTTTAGCTGCCTAGTCCCGAGTTCGACGTTGCCTAGGGTATCTAATCCTTGACCCAGAGTCCATGATTGTCCTGCCAGCTGGACATTTCACGCTTGAGCTCTTCGACCGTATTGAACGGCAGCGGACGATCGCCGCTGGTCGCGCAAATCATCTCGTAAATGCCAACCGCCTGTTTTTCGGCTTCAGTCATTGGAAGCGCCCTTAAGCTGCGGAAGGCCTCTTGGTTCTTCTTGCATTCTGGCTTGGTTGGGATCGATTTAAGTAGTTACGTCAGTACTTTTCAAGGCTGTTAGCCTCTTCGCCGCGAGTCCTGCCACATGGTCAAATACCCTCATCGTTCTCGAATTACGGGCAAACCGGAAGTTATCGCCAAGGAAGACTCCCGATCACGCGGGCCGTAAGTCGGCTTCGAGGGTATAACCCAATTGATTTTTTTGAAGCTGTTTCGGGCCAACCTCCGGCTTACGAGCATCCGGACCTCGAGCATGTCGCCAAGAGAGCCTGGCCACGCTGATACAACCGTCCAATTTGTAAATGGAGCAGGCAATCCCCGCGTGCGGGCGGAAAACAAGGTCGCATCATTTGTAATATGCCGGCGACTTCTTTTGCGAGTCGCTTTGGGACTGATCGTGGTTGATCCAGAGCTGCGCATGCTCCTTCGCCATGACTGCCGCTATCTTGTCCATGGACTGGACTGAGGCCTCTTTATTCCAATTGTTGTTGGGGACATAGCGATGTTCGAAGCTTGTCTGGAAATGGACCACATCGCCGCTAAGAATCACCGGTCCAGTTTCAGGGAGCCTCACGAGCAAAGATTGATGGCCTGGCGTGTGGCCGGGGGTGGATAGCAGTACGAGGCTTCCATCGCCAAAGATATCGTAGTCGCCGTCGATCAGCTTCACCGGATGCCGCTTGTTAAAGGCGACAGTGTCTTGCCGGCTTCCAGCCCATTCGTACTCGACTTTCTGCACCAGCATGAGCGTGTTGGGGAACATTTCCATGTTCCCCGCGTGGTCCGGGTGGCTATGTGACACGGCCATCAGCCTGATGTCCGAGGGCTTAACTTGTAATTGCCCGAGTTGAGCGGCGAGCGTGATTGGCTTGCGCCAGACCGGGCCGGTGCCGGGCCCCCATTCGTGAAAGACTTCTTCATGATTGGGCAGTCGCGCTACGGCATCATCGATCCCTGTGTCCCACAGAACCCAACCCTGGGTGTGGTGGATCAGGTAGCAGTGTCCGGGAAAGCCGACGGGAGTTCCGACGTTGACCCCTGGGGTCCAACGCGATTCGTCGGAGCCACTGCCGTCGCCGCAGTCGATCACATAGAGGCGGTCAACTCCGGACTTGACCTGAGGAGTGGCCGCGGCGGAAATTCGCATGCCAGGGATCGCGATCGCCAGCACCAAGACCGCAACCGAGAAGGCGAAAGTAAACTTAGCTATCATGAAATCCTCCATTCGAAATCTCACCGAGGTCGACAATGACGGCCCAGTTCTCGTCTTTGAGCTTGGAAGCGGCCATGGGCGCTTGAGGTCGACTAAGGTTGGAATCCGTCCGCCATCCACTTGGCGAATAGTTCAATCCGAGATTGCTGCCACGGTCCTTCTCCTTTTGGCGGTGGAGGCGGCATCACGGCGCCGCCGATTCCACGAATGCGATCGTAGATGGCGGCAGCGTGCTTTTTGACGTCATCGTAGCTTCCGAGGTTGAACGCCTTGCTCATGCCTTGAATATCTCGCTCCGTAAAGAGCGGGCGGATGTCCGCTTGATAGCTCGTCGTTTTCGTCATAGGGCCTCACAGGTGTTGCCTTCATTCGGCCACAACAAAACAGGCCGCGCAATTGGACGATGGTATTACCCGGGCTTTCGTATCCACTCCAGTACCATCCGGACTGAGGTGCCGGACGCTGGGTGCGAGATATGGTCGATACCAAGGTCCAATTGTCTTGGTCCCGTCGCCCGTGGCTTAATGCTGGCTGTTCGAGATGCATGTTATTTGAGCTTAGAATTGTTTGTGAAGGAGAACGCACCATGAGCAAGCACCTCGAATCGCTGTACCAGAACCTTGTCAACGGCAAACTGCCACATAACCTAAGTTGGGCCGAGGCGGTTGAACTGGTCGAGCATCTTGGCGAGGTCCAACCCCACGGAGACGACGAGTTTGTGTTCCTGGTCGGCGGTCAACGCGTCTTTTTCAAGAAGCCGCACACCCATGGTCTAGGCGTGGAGGAAGTTTCCCGGCTGCGTAAATTCTTGAAGGAAGCCGGGCCGTCCGCGCATAAATCAGGTGCGCAGGTAAAAGAACAGGTCCAGCCGAGCCGCATGATCGTGGTCATCGACCATCAC
>Ga0209274_10000434_pt1 | contig 26133 bp, 19 predicted proteins | sample HubBroMetageREF1_FD_188343 | JGI IMG/M metagenome (GOLD analysis project Ga0209274, IMG submission 188343) | Reference soil microbial communities from the Hubbard Brook experimental Forest, New Hampshire, USA - Hubbard Brook CCASE Soil... | ecosystem: Environmental > Terrestrial > Soil >...
GCACGAGCTTCGGGTCAACCGAAATCGGCTCTCAGGAGCGTGGGTGTGCGCGTTCGCGTTCGGAAACTCACGTGGCTAGCTTTTCTTTCTGTAGTCCTGTTTTCAGTGACGATTACGGCTTTCGCTCAAGAACCTAATCCGAACAAGCCGCCTGACGCCGCCGACAAGCCCGCGGCAGCGGGGAGCAATGCCGACGCGCTGCGAAAGGCGGCGCAAAACCCGGTGGCCAGCCTGATCAGCGTTCCGGTTCAGGAGAATTGGAACTTCAACATCGGACCGAACGATCGGATCCAGAATGTTTTGAACGTTCAGCCTGTGATTCCGATTAACTTGACACAAAACTGGAACCTGATCGTCCGCTGGATTACGCCGATCATCTACCAACCGCTGGGAGTATCAACACCCCCGCCACCCTCCGGACCCGACTTCGCACTCAGCGCCAATGCAACCGCCGCCGCCGCGGAACCAAATCAAGGCGTGTACGGATTCGGCGATATGCAGCCGGCGTTTTTCTTCTCTCCGAAAAAGGGGAAAGTGATTTGGGGTGTCGGGCCACAATTCCTGCTACCCACGGCGACAAGGACAGGCATCCTAGGGCAGGGAAAATTCGGCATCGGTCCGACTGCCGTCGTCCTGGTGCAACCGGGCAAATGGACGGTGGGCTTTCTTATAAATAACGTCTGGTCAGTAGCCGGTCATCCCGAGTTGCCGAACGTGAATCAGTTCCTGCTGCAGTACTTCATCAATTACAACTTGCCGAAGGGCTATTACCTCACCTGGCAGCCAACGATCACGGCTAACTGGGAGGCCACGAACGGCGGCCGCTGGGTGGTGCCGCTGGGCGGCGGCATCGGCCGCATCATGAGGCTGGGAGCGCAGCCGGTCAACGTCGGGCTTCAATTCTATGGTAACGCTGTTCACCCGCCGCTCGGATCGCCTTGGAGTATGCGCCTGCAGATCGCGTTCCTATTCCCCCAGAAGCCGAGTTAACGGTAAGAAGACCGGAATATGCAGAAACGGAGCCGGGAGCCATGACAACAATAAAAGCGCTTCAAAAGGCGTTCCACTTCAGGGCAGCCCAGCCGTCCTCGTCGTTCTCTGTGTGATGTCGCTCGCACCGGGCAACACCGCGCAATCGCTTGACTCTGCCTCTGCGTACTGAATAGCCGCTAGCTAAATTCGATGACTGCCTCAGGTCCGACTCCCATAATAGCTTTGGCCGCGCCAGTGCAAATATGTTTCAACAACATCGCGTGATCCTTTTCTATAGGGTCGCCATGATGTCTGGAACCTTTGTATCAAACGGAAATTCCTCGTGTGCTTCGGACCATAGGGGAACACCCCATTGTTAGTTTTGACAGTTGCGCAGTATTGGTAATGCAAGTACGTTTTTGTCAAGTGGACGCAACTCGTCCTTGAGTGGGACCGCACTCCCCCGTCCCAACCCACTCCGAGCGCGCCTCCACTCCAGCAATGAGGCTGTGCGATATGGTTCTCATCGTGACGCTGGCGATAGTAAACGTTCTTCTGTTCCTGTTTGCCTCGAATATTGTGCTCAGCTTAATGCAGCAGAAACAGGCAAAGCGTAACCCCGCAGGTCTGCAAACAAACACAGAAGGAGCGGAGTCTTAGCTGGAAAGCAGACTCTTAGAAAGACCTTCGCTTTTGTATATCGTCTTCCATCAGTGGGAACTCCGACGCCCAGCGGATCCCGGGAAGTACACCACACGTCCGATTCTTGTTGAACGAGGAGAACATTCTATGAGTTCATTATTGGATTCTGTGAAGGACCGAATTTCACCCGATATAGTGCGCGCGCTGGCTTCGAACTTGGGCGAATCGACCGATTCAGTTCAGCACGGTCTGCAAACTACGTCCGCAGCGGTGCTGACGACGCTTGCAAGCAAAGCTCAGGACTCGGGCTTTCTGAGCCAGCTCATGAACCTGATTTCCACTTCGGGAGTTGGCAACGCTATGAGCGCAGCTGCCGGCGCGGGAGGCTCAATCACCAGCACTGCCTCTCAGGCTGGAAGTAGATTCTTGAATCTGATCTTCGGCGGAAATCTATCGTCCATCCAAAGCAAGATCGCGGAAGTTTCGGGCCTGCGGACATCTTCAGCGGGGAGCATCCTTGCGTCGGCCGCGCCGATGGTCCTCGGCACGTTGGCTGCGAAAGTCAGCTCGGAGGGTCTCACTGCGTCCAGCCTGGGGAGTATGCTGACCTCAGAACTTCCGCGGCTCCGCAACTTTCTACCGTCAGGATTTTCCATCCCCGGGCTCTCCAGCGTCTCCTCGGAGGTCTCCCGCGTCCGCGATGAAGTGCGCCCAAGGGCTATGAATTGGCTGTGGCCCGCCGTCCTTCTCGGTCTTCTGTTGCTGGCCGGCCTCATTTGGATTCTAAATCGAGGCAACGCGGTGGACACCGCTGTGAACCGGGCGACGGATACAGCAGCGCAGGCTGGGAGTGCGGTTGCGAACAGCGTCGCGAGTCTCGGAGCGTTCTCTCAAACTTTGCTTCCCGACGGCGTCACGCTTAATATCCCGCAGAACGGCATCGAGAACAGGCTGCTGATTTTCATCAAGGATCCTTCCTCGCAGGTCGCGACTGAAACGTGGTTCGACTTCGATCGCCTGTTGTTCGATACGAATTCCGCTACGCTGCAGCCTTCTTCTCAGGAGCAACTGCAGAACGTCGCCAACATCTTGATGGCGTATCCGACGGTCCACGTACGAATCGGTGGCTACACTGACAATCAGGGTGATGCCGCCGCAAACCTCAAGCTTTCGCAAGATCGCGCCGACAGTGTAATGCAGCAGATCGTCGTGCTCGGCGTCGATCCCGCGCGCATGGACGCGAAAGGCTACGGCGAGGATCATCCGGTCTCCGACAACTCCACCGAAGCGGGTCGCGCTCAGAACCGCCGTATTTCTTTGCGCGTCACACAGAAGTAGCAAAGTCTCAACGAAGAGCCTAGAACCACGTCATGCAGATGATGAGGCCAATACGGAAGCGCATTTGCCCCCGTTGCGGTAGCAACCAGATCTTGAAGTCTCACATTCGTGGAACGATTGAGCGTCACTTACTCCGCCTCGTGCGGCTGCAAGCATATCGCTGTTGCGATTGCGACAAACGATTCTACGGGCACCCTGGTAGAAAAGCTTCGGTGGGCGGTGCTTTGTCGCGAGGGAACCCCTCGCCAAGTTGACTGCGGGCGGCGCCGCGGCTGCGGGTGGATCGGCGAGGAGAACGGATCGGTTGTCAATTTTTTTATGAATCACGGGAGGTGGCGCGGGTGGCGACGTCGTAATGGCAATCGTCGACCCATTAAGTCGCAGAGGTCAACGTCGTGGAGGTAGGTTGAATGACAACCCACCCGCTGACGATATTCTGCTGCTTCGCTAGGTGGGCGCGAGATAGCTCTGCGTCCCGTTCAGCGCCTGGTAATGGCGATTCGGGAGACCTTCGAGGCGATTAAAACCGCGCTCGGGAAGAACAGGGCTGGGATAGCCCGAGATTGGATTAATCGCCTCGACGGTCTTCTGTTTCCCTAATTTTTGGCGACGAGATGCGGCTGGCAGAACCGCTCATTGAAGGTAGAGTACCAAACGCGAATTTAGGCAGGCGAGCGGCTAGGGAGTGATTGCGATGTGGAAAATTTCCCCCATGCCTCGAGCACAACCTGGGGAGTACCAAACCGGTCAGGAATGGCTCGTCCCACACATTCACTTTCGATGAGGTTTAACTGATGAGCACGCAACGGGCCAAGGTTCACAGTAACCGACGTGGGGATTCGGGTGTGCTCGGACCGGGTATTCAAGAGCGCATGAGCGTGGGAAAAACGCTGCGGGACAAAGTTCCACGGGGTTCCCATGCGGAGTGGGTCGCTCCCACCGGCCGCCCTGATCCTATTGACGTCCTGATCCAATCTGACCGCGGCCGTCTCCCCGAGCTTTTGCCGATACGATACGGTCGGATGCAGCAATCGCCATTTGCATTCTTTCGAGGCTCAGCGGCCGTGATGGCCTGGGATTTGTCGAAAACTCCCGCAACTGGAATTCGCGTGCAGGCGTGCGGCGATTGTCACGCGTCGAACTTCGGTGGCTTCGCCAGCCCCGAGCGGCAGCTGCTGTTTGACATCAACGATTTCGATGAAACGCTTGAGGCGCCCTGGGAATGGGATGTCAAGCGCTTGGGGGCCAGTATCGTCTTGGCGTCTCGCGAACTCGGCCTCGGCGGCGGACGCTGCCAGGATGCTGTGGTTACGATGACGCAGTCGTATCGCGAACACATGCGCGAGTACGGGCGAATGCGCGCGTTGGAGGTGTGGTATTCGCACATGGACGCCGAGGTATTCATCGAGGAAGCTAGGTCGGCTGCGTCCAGAAAACGCTGGGAGGAAGTCGAGGGGAAAGCGCGGCTCCAGACCGCGGACCACATTTTTCCGAAAATTGCAGACGTTATAAACGGACGCACGCGAATCGTGGATCATCCGCCGCTGGTGTACCACCCCCGGGAGAGCGACGTGGAGCTGAAATATGTGATTGAGAAATTCCACGCGTACCGCGCGACTCTTCCGGCAGAGCGTCGCGTGATTCTGGATCGTTATCACATTCTCGATGTGGCGCGGAAGGTGGTGGGGGTGGGTAGCGTAGGAACACGCTGCGGGGTGGCGTTGCTGATGGCCGCCGAGCACGATCCCATGCTGTTGCAAATCAAAGAGGCACTTCCTTCGGTGCTCGAACCCTACGCAGGCAAGAGTAGGTATACAAACCACGGCGAACGAGTCGTCACGGGGCAGCGCATGCTGCAATCCGCGAGCGATGTGTTCCTCGGGTGGACGTGCGACGAGGAAGGTCGCAGCTATTATTTCCGCCAGCTCCGTGACATGAAAATGAAGATCGACCTCGAAAACATGACGAAAGCTGACTGGCTTGAATACGTTGAGATTTGCGGCTGGACGCTGGCTCGTGCCCACGCGCGGACAGGCGACGCAGCGATGATTGGCGGTTATCTTGGGAAAAACGACACATTCGATTTGGCGCTGTCGAAACTTGCAGCTTCCTATGCCGATCAAGCCGAGCGCGACCATGCCGCCCTCGTCGAAGCGATTCGCGCGGGACGACTGAAAGCTCAAGGCAATGCCGCCGCGTAATCACAAATCGCGGGGTATTCGCGACTGCTCGCGCCAGATGCTCGTCAATGGTTTGGACGATTGCGCTAAGTAGACGGGATTGAAATTCAAGGGGAAATCCTGAGGAGAAGTCATGAAGAGACTATTGATCGGCCTAAGCTTGGTTCTCGCACTGGGACTACCCGTGCTCGCGCAAGACAAAGAGGAAGACCGTGTTGAGAATGCCGGGAAAGTAATGCAGGAGATCTTGGCTGCACCCGACAGCATCCCGCAAAGCGTGCTCGACAAAGCTGACTGTGTGGTCATTCTGCCCTCGGTACTGAAGTTTGCAATCGGAATTGGCGGCAGTTATGGCCGCGGAGTCATGACTTGCCGCGGCGGCAAGACTTTCAAAGGCCACTGGGGAACTCCGACGATGATGGCGTTAGAGGGAGGAAGCTTCGGATTGCAATTGGGAGGACAGGCGACGGATTTTGTTCTGCTACTGATGAATTCGCGAGCAGCTTCGAGCATTCTTTCGAGCAAGGTCAAGCTCGGCGGGGATGCCTCTGCGGCAGCGGGGCCCGTGGGACGGACAGCTTCGGCCGAAACCGACGTCGCTATGCGAGCTGAAATACTCTCTTACTCCCGTGCTCGGGGATTGTTTGCAGGAATATCGCTGGAGGGGTCGACACTGCGTGCCGACAACGGCGCGAACAAAAACCTATATGGAAAAGACGTGAGCGCACAGGCGATCGTGTTCAATCACGCTGTGCTCACGCCGGCGTCGGCAAAACTCTTGATTGCTACGCTTCAGAAAGCATCACCGATTAACAAATCGAGCAATTAGTGTCATTGATCCATTTCCTCCTATGGCGCGTTTACATTTTTGCCCAACAAATTCAGCTTTCGTGATAAGTCGCGTTACCAACCATTTGAAGTAATACTTCACTTCTCCGGTTACGCGATTAATCAAGACTTATCCGCTAGCTCTGCGACCGCTTTCCGGGAACGTCGGTAGGCGCGACGATCGACTCGCAAGTCAATGCAATAAAACCATACGCAAATGAGGAGAGGCATAGAGAACATGAAGCTTGTAACTTCGCTAGTGCCGATCCTACCCAGACCGAAAACAACTACTCCACTTATGAGAAATGCAGGCAGCGCGGACACGACGAGCACCTTCTCCAACTGTCTCGCGTGAACCCGACCCCAGCCGTCCGCTCGCGAAACGTCCCAATCGACGCATGGCTCCTGCGATTTCGCACACGGCGAATGGTGGTGCCTACTCAGCGGATCGGCGTCCAAACGAATCGTTGACCAAAAGAAGTAGCGGCCAGAAGCGGCGATTGCGTCGCGTTGAAGACTATAGGAATGTAAACCCATTCCAACAAAAATGAGCAGTGCGATAATGGGGAATAAGAGCCTCTATCGCATTCGCATGCTCAATTAGACGCCGTGTCGGCGTTCCCGCTCCCGAATTTTGCTGTCCATTGCCGGCAGCTCTTAGCGGACAAGTACCGTTTTTGGCGCCGACGAGAAGATCTGGCGAATGTGCGTTTGCGCCGGACAAACAAGTTGACTTCGGTCACGCTCGAACCACCGGCGGGTTCATCTTTTCGACCGCCGCCTTCTTGTGATCGTCCGCGAGATGACTGTATTTCTGGGTTGTATTGATGTTCTTGTGCCCCATCAGTTCCCGCACGGTGCTGATATCGACGCCCTCCATGACCAGGCGCGACGCGAACGTGTGTCGTAAATCATGAAAATGGAAATCTTCGATCCCGGCCTTCTCGACAGCGTCCTCGAACCAGTGTCGCCAGTCGAGCGAAGTGTGTTTAGCGGCGTTCCTGTCCGGCGAAACGAACTCATCATCGCCGGAAATTTTCTGCAACAGGAGGAGCGCCTCCTTCGCTGCGACGTTCGCCGGAATATGGCGGCGCCCGGTTTTCCCGTGGACGGTGATGTTCCCATGTACGAGATCGACGTCCCTCCACACGAGATTCCAGTTCTCGCCGCGGCGCATGCCTGTGTTGAGCACCAGACTGAACTCGGCCTCATGGCGATTGGTGTCGATCGCCGCGCGGAACGCCTTCTCCTGCTCGGGCCTGAGCCAGTTGAGCCGGGAGGGGTTTTCGCGGTAGCGCTTTACACGCGAAACCGGATTTGTCGTCATCTTGCCGACGCTGATGGCGAACGAGTAGACAGAACTCATCGCCGAACGGTAGCGATTCACGGTCGAACCGCTCACGGAGGCTTTCAGATGGTCGAGCGTCTCCGCGATCCGCGCAGGCGTGAGGCAATCGGCCGGCACACTTCCGATGAGCGGGAAGAGCTTGGTGAGACGCAGCACGTCGGTTGCGTACGACAGCGGAGCGAGCCGGCTTTTCTTGTGAGCGAGCGCCTCCATCGCGAGGTCGCGGAAGGTGAGCCGTGCTCCGCTGCGCGGCGGAACGAAGCGGCCCTCTTTCACCTCAAGCCGCCTGCGCGCCACGGCATCGATCGCAGCTGCACTGGGGCCGATTTTCTCCCGGTGGCGCTTGTGCTCAGCATCGCTGTAGGAAATCCACCAGACACCGCTGTCCGGAGGACGTTCGAAAATTCCGCGCACCGCCGACTTCGACTTTCGAGCCGAACGCTTTTCCCCGGGCGCGCTGCCGAACTTCTCGGCGAGGGCAATGGAGCAATCGGCAATCTGCTCCATCGAAAGCGAGCCCTCGAAGCGCGATTGGAGTTCTCGCCGGATGGCTTCCATGCTCCACTCATTGGCGCCACGCGCAGCTACGCCGAGGCGCGCTGCCGCTTCGCGTTTGGTATGGCGGCGCTATCGGCCGAAACGCCGATGTTCTTGATGGGCGAAGAAATCGGCGCCGCCAAATATTTTCGGACCACCGATTTCAGCTCGAATAAAGAAGACCTTATCGGCGAGCGGACCGGCGATGGCCGATTCATGTTTCGCTTTTACCAGGATTTGATACGTTTCGTGACCGCCACGCCCGCGGCGCAGTCGCGCGCGATTGACGTGATCTATCGCCACAACGACAACCGGGTCATCGCCTTTACACGCAGCGCGGTCAATCAAAAGCTGCTAATACTGGCCAGCTTGAACGATATGCCGTTCACGGGCGGTTATGTAATCAGCACCGATTCCTGGAGGCTTCCGTCAGGCGGCTGGCGGGAGATCTTCAATAGTGACGCCGCAACGTATGGTGGAGAGAATGTCGGGAACGGCGGCGCCACGTTGCAAGTTAGCGGCGGCCAAATCAACGCCATCATCCCTGCCCACGGCTTTGTAGTATTGCGAAATGCGAGCTAGAGAAAGCCCGAATCCACTCACAGTGTCCGACAGCTCGGGAGGAACAAAGTGGATCCTTGTCAGCCGCCGTAGGCGCGCGGCTTTCCATCGAGGAGTGCCTCGAGAGGCCGAGGCAAAAATGCAACGTCTGCGATCGCTCTGTGTAATCGCTTCTTGCTGGCTCGCAATTCCAAGCCTTCGTGCCCAAACGAAGGAGACTACTGCGGCCGAGGCCAAGGATCACATCGGCGACCTGGCCACAGTTTGCGGGGAAAGTAGTCAGCGCGCATTACGCCAAGAGTTCAAAAGGAGAACCGACGTTTCTGAATCTCGATCAGCGTTATCCGAACGGAGTTTTCACGATCCTGATTTGGGGTTCAGACCGCGAGAAGTTTGGTGCATCCGAGAGTGAGTACAAGAGTTTGCGAGTATGCGTAGGCATGATCACCGGCTACCGCGACAGATCTGAGATTGTCGCGAGTGAGCGAGGACGGATCGAAACTCAAAGGTAAGTACGCGCGGGCTTGGCGCACAATCTCATCGACGCTCCTTGTGTAATGCTGTTCGGTCACAGACACATTCGCGTGAACTCGGTGAACCCGGGAATGGTGGTCACCTAAGGCTTCAGCGCGGGGGGACTTGCCGACGGTTCGAGGGAAAAATAACCCAGCTTTGACGCCACTGGGCCGAATTGGACAACCGGATGACATCGAAAGGCCGGTACTGCTCCTCGCCTCGCAATATGCACGCTGGATTACAGGCGAAACGATGATCATCTCGGGCGGCGAATGAGTTCATCGGTCGGTTGCGGGCATCGCGCGGCGTGAATCAGGCAGAGAGATTTGCTAGCGCAGGCCGCAAGCGGCAGGAAGCGGTTTATAATGCGCGCGGAGTGAAGGTGGGACGCGAGGAGGAAGATGGCCGGCCTGGGTTCTCCGCAGGTGGTAAATATCGAGGATCTGAGGCGGCTGGCGCAGCGGCGGCTGCCCAGGGCGGTGTTCGACTACATGGACGGAGGCGCGGCGGATGAAGTGACACTGCGGGAGAATTGCCGCGCGTTTCAGGAAGTGATGCTGCGCCCTCAACACGCGGTGGCCAACGAGAAGTGCGATTTGCGCACGCGCGTGGTGGGGTGCGATATCTCTTTTCCTGCGATGCTGGCGCCCGTTGGCTACAGCCGGTTGATGCATCCCGGCGGAGAAGTGGCTGCGGCGCGCGCGGCCGGGGAGAGCGGGACGGGATTTATCCTCTCGACGATTTCCGGCCACAAGATGGAAACGGTGAAGGAGGCGTCCAGCGGGCCGGTCTGGTATCAGCTCTATGCGGTGGGGGGGCGCGGGGCGACGGAGGCGGCGATTGAACGAGCGCGCGTGGCGCGATATTCCGCACTCGTAATCACGATTGATACGCCGGTGGCGGGGCTGCGCGAGCGCGACGTGCGGAACGGCGTGAAAGAGTTGATGGGCAACTCGCTGCTGGCAAAGATTCCGTTCCTGCCAAATCTGCTCGCGCACCCCGGATGGCTCGCGGCGTTTCTGGCGGACGGCGGCGTGCCGAAACTGGAGAATATTGTTACGGCCAGCGGCGGGGCCATGCCGATGACCGACGTGGCCGCAGCGCTGGCGAGCGCGGTAGTGACGTGGAACGATTTACGTTGGCTGCGCAAGGCTTGGCGCGCGCCGATCCTAGTGAAAGGCGTGCTCACGGGCGACGATGCGCGGCGGGCGATTGATGAGGGCGCCGAAGGCGTGGTGGTATCCAACCACGGCGGGCGTCAGCTGGACGGCGTGTCGGCTACGTTGCGAGCGCTGCCGGAAATTGTGGCGGCGGTGAACGGGCAAACGGAAGTGTTAATGGATGGAGGAATACGGCGCGGCTCCGACATTGTGAAAGCGATTTGCATGGGAGCGCGAGCGGTGCTGGTGGGACGGGCATACGCGTACGGCCTGGGTGCGGCAGGGCAAGCAGGGGTGGCACGAGCGCTCGAGATATTGCGGACGGAAGTGGAGAGAACGATGAGGTTGCTGGGTTGCGCGTCGGTGGCGGAGCTGAATCCGTCGCTGGTGGAAGTGCCGGAAGGATGGCTGGCAAGAGCGCGCGGGTGATGATGCGGGCATTCCGTGATGCGAGCATTGCTGTTAATCGATACAGCTGATCCTGCGCGCACATTACCGATTCGGAACAGCGAGCGAGAGCATTTCGAAACTGCCGCTGCTAGCGATTTGGACCCAGTGCGTACAGGCCGCCGTCAACAAGGATCGTTTGGCCGGTGATTGCGGTGGCGGCGGAAGCCAAGAAAAAGGCGGCTTCAGCGCATTCGGCAACGGTGGCAAGTCTCTTCAGTGGCGTCACGCCTTCTTCGGCTTGAAACGCAGAATCGGAATCTGGTCGACCGGCAAACTGCGTGCGGATGAGTCCGGGAGAAATCGCGTTGACGCGAATTTCCGGCGCTAGAGCGCGCGCGAGCGATTTGGTTATGGTAAGTACGCCGGCTTTTGCAGCGGCGTAGGCAATCGAACTTCCCACGCCGGTAGACCCGGCGACGGATGCGACGTTTACGATTGCGGCGCCGGGCTGCTTGCGCATGAACGGCACTGCGGCTCGAATGCAGTAGAAAACACCGTGCAGATTGATGTCGAATGTCTTGTCCCAGATGTCGTTGGTGAGTTGATCCAGATCGCGGTGCGGCACACGCGTGCTCCAGCCGGCGTTGTTGACGAGTACATCGAGGCGTCCGAATTCGCGCTCGACTTGAGCGAGCATGGTGCGAACTTCGGCATCCTTGGAAACGTCGGCCTGAATCGCGATCGCCTTTGCTCCGGCCGAACGAAGCTGCGAGACGAGTTCTTCGGCTGGAGTGCGCGACGCGCGGTAGTTCACAGCGACTTTGGCGCCAGCGCGCGCGAAACGCTCCGCGATGGCGCGTCCAATGCCGGTGGCGGAGCCGGTTACGAGCGCCACTCGCCCTTCAAGATTCATTGTCATCAGGCTCCCTGCCGCGGCTGCGATTACCTCTTTTCGATTTGAGCCGCAAATTGAGCTGCATCGCGGTACTTCACCGTCTGCAAATGCTCACAATACAAGACCAGCTCGCCGGGCATCTTGAAAACTTCGTAGGAAACTTTGACCATTCCCATGGTTGGATACTTCGGGCGCTTTTCGAGATTCGTGCGGATGGTGTAGATGGTGTCGCCGATGAAAACCGGTTTGATGAAACGAAGCTTGTCGTATCCGTAGCTGAAGGTGTGGATGTTATTGTGAGCCATCAGACCCAGCCCCACGCTGAAGACCATGGCTCCGGCGACGAGGCGTTTGCCAAATATGCCTTCTTGTTTGGCAAAAATTTCGTCGGCGACGTAAGGGTGCATGTCCAGCACGAGCGCGTTGAAGGCCATGCTTTCGCCCTCCGATATGGTACGGCGGATGGAGCGGGCGCGGAGACCCACTTCGAAATCCTCGTAGAGCCAGTCTTCCTGATTCCAAATGCGAATGGCGTCGTGCTTGGTCGGGTCGGGGTTTGGGTTGGTCACGTTGATTCCTCTCTTACAGCGCGGTCGAATTTGTTCATGCGCGGGTCGCCGCTAGGGCCAGATGATCGGCAAATCGTTTGTTGAGCGAGTTAATCAGTTGCAGGTCGGTCGTCTCGCCCCGTAGACAGCAGTTGATTTCGATACCAGCGGCTTCAAAAAAGCGAACGAATCCGTCGAAGCGAGGGCGCACGTAGGATTTTTGTAGAGTTTCCAGCGTGTCTGAGAAAAAACCGCACGCCGCGGCATTGATTTCCGGATCAAGCCAGGCGGAGAGGCTGGCGGGTTGGCCGCCTTCCTTCACGTACGTTCCGCGCTGGTGCGCGGGACTGGCAAGCCATTTGGCATAGGCCACAGCTTCTTCGTGATGAGGACTCTGCTTGCTGACGGCCACGCCCGTGCCGCCCAGTTGCGTGCCGGCGCAGCCAAACTCGCCAGCAGCGGGAGCATTCGCGAATTGCAGACGCACGGAATTGCCCCGGCGAGAATAATTGGAATAGCCATAGGCCCAGGGGCAATATACGGCGTCGGGTTCAGCGACCATGTGGTCGTACATCTGGATGGGGTTCCAACCGGTGGATTTGGGGTGCGCGACGGCGATGAGCGCGTGCAGGCGATCGAGAGCTTCGCGCGCGGCCGCGTGATCGACGAATGGATCGGCATTTTCGGCGATGGGATGGCCCAGATTGGCAGTCAGCGTAAAAAAAAGGCTGATCGCATCTATGGGGCAGGCCGCGAGCGCAATGAATTTGCCGTTCGCACGCGCCGTTTTTCCAAGCTGCAGAACCTCGTCGAATGATTTCGGCGGGCTCAACGACAACTGTTGCAGAAGGTCGGGACGATATGAAGCGACCTGGGTTGCCGCATCCACTGGCAAGGCCCAGAGGCCGTCGGCATAACGGTAGGATTCCGCGGAACGGCCGACGGAATCGCGCGCGAGGCTGGCGTTTTCGGCGGCGCTGAGAAACGGGTTCAGGTCAACAAGTACATCGTGCGCAGCGGCGAATCCGACGAAGGGATGATCCATGATGATTAGATCGTAGCGGTCGAGATATTGTTCGATCGGGGCTTCGCCGAATTCGCGCAGAGTCCGGCGATCCCAGTGGATCTTAATTCCCGGGAGGGATTTCTCGTACTCGGGAGCGCCTTTCAGCAGCGGAGCGTAGCCGCGCGGATGGTCCCAGGTCAGTCCTTTTAGTGTGACTTCCACATTTCCCTCATGGGCGCACGTTCTTGTTGCAGCATCATGCTTCGCTCGACGCCGGCTTCATCTGGACGATCAGAATGTGTTCGCAATACATGACGACCTCGCCGCGTTGGTTGATCACCTCGCACGCTTCGATCACCCGACCGCTATCGGGGCGCTTCGCGTCTAGCTGCTTTTCTTTAATCGTGACGCGTGTGTGGATCGTATCGCCGATAAACACGGGCTTCGGAAAGCGCAGGCGGTCGTAGCCGTAAGTGAAAGCGACGGGGTTGATCTGGCCGGCGGTCAAGCCTATGCCAATGGCGAACGTCATAGTCCCGTGTGCGACGCGCTGGCCGAAGGGGGTTTCGCGCGCGAATTCCGCGTCCACGTGATACGGAAAGTAATCTCCAGTGTGGCCGGCGTGGAGCACAATATCGGTTTCCGTAATCGTGCGGCCAGAAGTGCTGCGCTGCGCGCCGACTCCGTAATCCTCGAAGTATTCCGTTTTCGTCATAGCTCAGTCTCCCGGGCTCGCGAGTTGTGCCTTTCGCCCGCCAATTGCGATGGATAACGCATGGCTCGCGGTCTGGAGCGCTGCTTTCACCCGCGTGGGGCCAACGCGGTCTCCGATGCGCGGCAGAAATGGCACGGAAAGAGCCGCGATCGCTTCCTCATGCTGATTTAGAATTGGAAAACTGATGTTCACTACTCCTTCCACCTGGTAGCTGGCCATTTCTTCATAACCGCGTTTGCGAATACGCGCCAGGTGTTCCGCCAGATCCGCGGGGAGTGGCCGCTCGGTCCGCCGTTTCCACGCTGCGAGCGATCGGGCCCGCATTTCATCACTCTGAAACGCAAGGATGAGGTGCCCGGAAGCGGTGTTCAGCAGATCAATTCTCGCGCCAAGTTTCAGAGCGAAACCCGCATCGCTGGGGGCGTCCACCTGGGTGATGACCACGACTTCCCCGTTGCTGGGCATCGCGAGATGACAGGACTGGCGGGTTTTGTGCACTACTTCTTCCATCAGTGGGCGCGCTTTCGCGACGAATCGCTGCAGCGGATGATGTCGGTGTGCGAGCTCGAAAAGTTTCAGCGTGAGTTGGAAACGCTCGTCGGGCAGCACCTGCGAAATGTAACCGCGCTCGGCCAGGCAAACGAGCATGCGGAAGATTTCGCCGACGGTGCGGCCGAGGCGGCGAGCGACCTGACTGGTGGTGAGCCCGTCCGGTTCGGAGGCAAAAAGCTCCAGAATGTCCAACCCCTTGTCGAGGGCTGGAGCGGTATAGCGCACGCTGGGAGGGCGCGTCGGGGACTGGGCCCTGCGTTTGAGTCGCGCGGTTCTCATGAGGTGGAATGCAGTGTACACGATAATTTCTCTAATGAAAATAGCATTTCATATATGCAATACTGTCTCTCGCGCAAAGCGAAACTTGAGGTTACGCAAATGATGGCAACCGGATCCTCGACGAATCTTGTGAAAGATCAGCCTTTACAGGGCCTGTTGGTTCTGGATTTCAGCCAATTTCTATCCGGGCCGCTGGCTACGCTGCGACTCGCTGATCTGGGTGCGCGCGTGATCAAGATCGAGCGGCCTGGACAGGGCGATCTGGGACGGACGCTCTATCTGAGTGACACGGACATCAACGGTGAAAACACGCTGTTCCATGCGATCAATCGGAACAAGGAAAGTTTGGCGGCGGACCTGAAAAATCCTCGTGACGTCGAGAAGCTGCGCCGCCTGATCGTCTGCGCGGACGTGATGGTGCAGAATTTTCGCCCTGGCGTAATCGAACGGCTCAAGCTGGACTACGAAACGGTGGCGCAAACCAATCCGCGCATCGTTTACGGATCCATCAGTGGATACGGCAATGCCGGGGCATGGCGCGACCGTCCCGGCCAGGATCTGCTGGCGCAAGCGCGATCGGGAATCATGTGGTTGAGCGGCGACGAAGGCGATCCACCGACCCCATTCTCGCTGGCGATTGCGGACATGCTGACGGGACACAATCTCTGCCAGGGAATTCTTGCGTGCCTGGTGCGGCGCGGCATCACGGCGCGCGGCGGCCTTGTGGAGGTCAGCCTGCTGGAATCCTTGATGGACTTTCAGTTCGAAGTTCTGACCACGTACATGAACGACGGCAGGCGGCCGCCGCGGCGTGGCGCGTATCGCAATGCGCACAGTTATCTCGCGGCGCCGTACGGTGTGTACGACACGAAAAATGGGCATCTGGCGTTGGCCATGACGCATCTACCGTCTCTCGGCACATTGCTAGGCATTCCGGAACTGACGCAAATCAAAAGTACCGCCGAAGGCTTCCTGCGGCGAGACGAAATTAAACGGCTGATCGCGGACCGCCTGCGGGGAGAGACTACCGAGCACTGGCTGGGCATTTTGGACGCCGTCGATATCTGGTGCTCCGAAGTACTGGACTGGCCGAAACTCCTCAGCAGCGAAGCTTTCCGGCAGCTCGACATGCTACAAACACTTGCGAACGGAAAGGGCCAGGAAATTCTCACCACGCGTTGCCCATTTCGTTTGGACGGCAACGTATTGAAGAGTGCAAAGCTTGCACCAAAAATAGGCGAGCATACCGATTCGATTACGGAGGAGTTTGCGCTGTAGGCCGCTAAAATCTTCCGAATTGCCGGAACGCTTCGAGCGGATGCGTGCCTTGTAGGATGGATTTGCGGACGAGATTTTCAGTTTGCACCACCGCTTCGGCTTTGGCCACGACTTCTTCTGCGATGGATTGAGGAATTACCAGCACACCGTCGCGGTCTCCCAGAATGTAATCACCCGGCGCGATGTGGGCGCGACCGATAACGATTGGGACGTTGTGAGCAACCAACCTCCAGCGCCCGACAATATCTACCGGAGTCTTGTAACGAGCAAACACCGGGAAGCCCAGCTTGAGTATGTAGTCCGTATCGCGAGCACCTCCATCAATCACAGCACCGCGAGCGCCGCGGTATTGTGCCGTCTCCGTTGACAATTCGCCCAGATGCGCCGCGAGATAATCGTTAGGCTGGTTGACCAGAACGTCGCCTGGCCTGACGTCGCCCAACATTTTGAGATACGGAACAAAAATCACGTCCGGATCCTCGCTGTCGGTCGGTTCGCCGAGGATCGTCAATGCCCGGCCCACAACAACGTGGCCCGGATGAAGTGACTGGATTTCGTGGGGCAGCACCTGATCGTGAAATCCCATTTCGTCCAGAATGTCGCTGACGGCTCCGGCATAAGGGATCTTGGCGAGCCGTCCAACAAGTCCGACGATATTCTGTTCGCTCATAATAACCGGTGACCTCTCATCGTTCGCAGCAGCGTTCAGTTGAGCCGGTAGACTCGAATAGCGTTATCGTGGAAAAGCTTTCTTTGGTTCGCCTCGCCGGCGGCATGCGTCAGGGACAACAGCGTTGCGACCCATTTTTGATAGCTGGCGGTGAGGTTGCACACGGGCCAGTCGCTTCCAAACATCACACGGTCCCAGCCGAAGGATTCGATCACGTGATCAACGAACGGCCGGAGATCTTCGGCGGCCCAGTTTGCCGGGTTCGCGTAAGCGACGAGTCCGGAAATCTTGCAAGAAACGTTGGCGAGATTCGACAGTTCGCGGATATGCGCGCGCCACGGATCGAGGACCTGACCCTTCACGTCCGGAACTCCGCAGTGATCTAGCACGAACGCAACATCCGGGCACTGCGACGCCAGGTTGATCGCGACGGGAAGCTGGCGAGCAAGAACGCATAGGTCAAAAGAGAGCCTGTACGTTGTGAGTCGCGCCACGTTTTCCATGAACATCTTTCCTTGGCCGAGTTCGTCGGGATGGGTGTGAAGTATTCGCCGAATACCTTTTAGTTTTGGATAGCCGGTAAGTTTGTCGAGATATTGTTTGAATCCATCTTTTTCGGGCCGTGCGGAGGCCACGACGCCTGCGATGCGATTGCCTGCATTGTCCGCCAGGCGCAGGACGTGCGAGGCTTCGTCGAGCACTTGCGCGTCATCCACATCGCACTCGACGAATATAGTTTTGTCTATTTCAAGTCCGCGAGTGGCTTCGGAGTAGTCGTTGAGACGAAACGATCGGTCGAGGACTGGTAACGGTTCGAGCCAGGCGTAGTGAAACAGGTCCTTGTCCCAAAGGTGTTGGTGGGTATCAACAATTTTCATGGGTCCTTCGAGGGGCGCGGCAAGACGCAGCTGAATCTACCGAAATGCAGGCAACACGTCAACAAAGTCCGCGCACTGCATTGAAATTTCTTGCGGTTCAATGCTCAAAATATGGCAAGTTTTGCGCAGCGCTAGACCGGCCGGCGCACAATTTCAATTTACGAAGCGTTGCTTGCGGGGCGACCCGCGCGACGATTTAATCCATGTGAAATACTTCTTCCATTTCGGCCCACCACTCGCCCTCCTTGCGAGTTTCCAGCGGCCGCTGCATCGGCATCATGACGGCCCACCATTCCTGGGTTCTGGGATCGGCAGCCATTTTGGCCATGTCCGCCTGATAGTCGGTCCCATGATATTCAAAATATCCGAACAGGATATCGTCCTTCAGATAAATGGAGTAGTTTCGAATGTTACATTTTCGAATCATGTTGAGAATATCGGGCCATACCGCCGCGTGATACCGCTTGTATTCGGCGATCGCTTCAGGTCTCACTCGGATGACCGAGCCATACCTTTTCATAAGTTGGGATCCTTCCGCCGGCAAATCCAGCCCTAGAGCAGAATCGCCGCGATTGTGAATTGTGAAATTGTCTGTGAGCCCCTTATCCTTGACGAGGGCGTATCGCCTGATAAAGTCACGCGCTAATCTCTTCGGGACGCACCGCGCGGCGTTCGGCCATGGACTTGTATTCCGCGAATACGATTTGCAGAGTACGCAGGTTGTCCCGGCCGCTCGTTTCCGGCTCAGAATCATTTTCGACGGCACACATCAGGGATGCCATGGGACCGACGAAGGCGTCGGGGATCCACATGCTATCGAGCCGCGCGGAAAACCAATAACCGGGGTTGCGCTTGGACATAAAGTCAAGCGTGTCCGGACGTCCCGACGGATAGTTGTACATCAATCCGATTGTCCCCTTGATCACGCCTTCTGTTCCTTCGATCCTGAAAATCGCGTAGGGGTCGTCCGTCCATGTGGAATGGCAAACGTCAATCAGCACCTGAAGTCCGGAGTCGTACTCCCACGAAGTGAGAGTCTTCGTTTCCGCGGAAGTTTTTTCTCCGGGAGCCCGAGTGCCGCTGGTGAATATGAAGTTCGGCTGGCCTAGCAGATAACGCAGCGAATCAATGTAATGAATGCTGTGGAACATCACCTCGAGGCGCTTGCCGGCATAGATCCAAGGCCACAGACTCCAGTCGGTCTTGCAGTGAACCTGAATCGCGGCATAGTACGGTGTGCCCACCCAGCCATCGTCCATCAGCAATCGCGCGCAGCGAATGCCGGCATCCCAGCGCATCTGCTGATTCACGGCGATTTTTACGTTGGCCTTTTGCGCCAGATCAACGCTGCGAACCGCCTTGGCATATTCATCCGCAAACGGCTTCTGGCACAGCAAGTGTTTCTTAGCGGCGGTAACCTGCCCGACGATTGCCGGTTGTACGTCCGGGTACACCGCCACATCCACTATGCGAACGTCGGGGTCGGCAAGCAATTCAGCCGTGCTCGCGTACACTTTCGGAATTCCATGCTCGCGTGCCGTCTTCTCTGCCTGGGCGTGGTTCTTGTCGGTCACGCCAACGACTTTGAAGCCGGCCTTCTTATAGGCCGGGAGGTGCGCGTAATTCACGATCCCTCCGGTGCCGATGATTCCGATCCCGTGGTCGAGACTGCGCGGCAATTTCGGTTTGTAATCCAGATGCGGAAAGACATCAGTCATTTCAATCACCTCTTGCGATGGAGTGCCGTGCGCTGCGGCCAATCGTGCAAATTGAGAAAGTGAGCCCAGGGCGCGCGATCAGATATCCCGACGCGGAATAGCGTCATGGCGTCCGCGCAGTGCGCGCTTTCTGGATGGTGTCCAAAGCCTGGCTGACATCGCCGTCATTCGGATTCAAGTTGAGCGCGATTCCCATCTCTTTTTCGGCGTCTTCCAATTTTCCAGTGCGAAAGTACATCCATCCGAGGTTCTTGTGCAGATGCGCGGCCTCGGGGCACGAGCCACAAAGTTGAATCGCCTCTTGGATCTGCGCGAATGCTTGAGGCCAGTTTTGCGCATTGGACGCCGCGAGCGCGAAATTTCCGAGTTGCTGCACACGATCTGAAATCTGTTGATCTTTCTGCAGCTGGTCATAGCGATCCTGATACTTTTGCGCTTCGGGATCGTTCGCCTTTTTCAACGCGCGCGCCAAATTGTAGAGGGCTTGCGAATAATTGGGGTCAGCCTGCAGAGCCAATTTCCAGTGAGCCAACGCCTCAGCGGTCTTTCCCTGATGTTCCAGGTTCTGACCCAGAAGGAATTGAGCGTCGGGATTTTCCGGCTGCAGTACTAGCAATTGTTCGAATAGTTCGGTGGAACGAGCAATATCGTTGTCCTGCTTCGCTGCGAGGGCGAGGAAGTAAAGCGCGGGCGTGTAGTTGGGTTCAAGATGAATGGCTTCTTCGAGTTCCTTGCGCGCGTCGTCATATTTGGCGGTTTCGAAATAGAAGCGGCCGAGATTGTAGTGCACGGCTGGTGATTCAGGAGCCAGGCGCGCTGCCTCCTGGAATTCCTTGAACCCACCGGTGCGATCGTACTGATCCACCAAAGCGATGCCCAGGTTCAAATGCGCATCCGCTGAACCGGGCTGCAGCGCGACGACCTTGCCGAAACTTTCCACCGCTTCGCCGCCTCGTCCGGTCTTGCCCTCGATCATCCCGAGCGCCGTGTACGCGCCCGGATCGCTGGGGTCTATTTGGATCGCGGCGCGCAATTGCTGCTCACCCTGAGCGACCTGGCCGTGCTGGGCGAGCAGCAGGCCCAAGTTCACGAGCGCCTTGGTATATTTCGGATCGCTTTCGATGGCTTGCTGATACATCGTTGCGGCCTCTTGATCCTTGCCTTCCCTGTTGTACAGGACGCCGAGATTGTTCTGTGCTTCCGCGTAGCGCGGATCGCTCGCGATCGCTTTCTTGAACTCCTGCTCGGCCTCGGACGTCCGGTTACTCTGGAGAGCCAGCGCACCCAATTGATTGTGGGCAACGGCGAGATCCGGATCGAGCCGGATTGCTTTCTCGAGCTCCTGATGTTCCGCGTTTCGGTCGCCCAGCTGATCCAGCGCGAGCGACAAGTTGTAGTGCAACTGTGGGTTATTTGGGTCTGCACGTAGTGCTTCGCGGTAAGCATCGGCCGCCGCGCGCGCGTTCCCCTCGGCGAGCAGCTCGTTCGCCTGCGCGTTGAATTTACCCGCCGCGGCTTCCGGATCTCCTCGCGAAACGAGCGCGGCATATTCCGCACGTTCCTTCTGTGCGAGTTCCTTCTGGCCGCTTTTCGCGAGCAGCCGAGCCAGCTGATCGTGGACATCGGGCGCGGACGGGCGGATTTTCTCCGCCTCCCGCAGTTCGCGAATGGCGTGTTCGTTTTGGCCGCCATCTGCGAGCGCCAGCCCCAGTGCGTAGTGCACTTCATAATTCGAAGGATCAAGCCGCGCGGCTTTTTGCAGCGATGCTATAGAAGAATTCCATTGCCGGAGGCCCTGGTAGGCCAAACCCACGGCGAAATAGCCTTGATAATCGCGCGGTTGATGCCCGAGGTATTCGCGCAGCGGAGTCAGCGCATCGGAAAACTTTTGCTGCGAAATCAGCGCGCGCCCCAGAGCGAGCCGGGCTTCGTCCTTGCTGGGATCGAACCGCAAAGCTTCGCGGAACTCAGCGATCGCTCCATCGAGATTCGCAGGCTCCGTTTCTGCGTAGACAGTACCCAGGCCCACATGAGCGTCCGCAGAATCCGGGTGAGCTGCAACGAGCTGTTGCATCGTCTGCGTGGCTTTGGCTACCTGTCCCACTTGTGAATACGCCAGTCCTAGCGCGATGGTGATCGACACCACCTGCTCGAGGAGCGGAGATTGCGTGAGCGCCGTTTCGAGCAGAGCAACCGCCGCCGTTGGATTCCCTTGAGCCAGCAGCACCTGTGCTCGGCTGACGGACGCTCCAGGGAAATTGGGATCGATTCTGAGTACTGCGTCGAATTCTGCGGCGGACGCCGCTAGCTTCTTTTCGTTGAAGAAGAGTGTGCCCAGAGCAAAATGCGCGCTTGCCGAATCCGGCTTTTCAGAAATGGCGGCACGCAGTTCAGCAGTCGCTCGGGCGGGATCGCCAGCGGTTAAGAACGCGAGGGCCAAGTTGTAATGCGCTTCCCAGTTCTTGGCATCCAAATGCAGTGACAACTGAAAAGCGGGGATCGCGCAATTGACCAGTCCCGCCGCTGCATAGAGCGCGCCTAGTGTGTTGTAGGCGCCGGCGGTAGGGTGATCAGTCACTGTTTCGAGTAAGGCCGCGATCTTGTCGGAAACATGTTCAGGCGACAGGCAGGATTTGGGGAGGGCGCTCGGAGCGGCCGGATGACTGAGCGGGGTTCCTTGTTTGGCTGGCGCGTGCGATTGAGCGATGCACGGCGGCACGGCTGCAAGCACGGCGGCGAAGCCGAGCGCCAAAATTCCAACACCCGCGCTCTTGAAGCGCGGTCTTCCGCCACGGAGCATTCGAATTCGCCTTGGGCGCTCCTTACTCATGCCTGATTTTTTCACAAGTATATTCCGTGCCGCTGCGCCAAGCCACTGGAACGGGACAAAGCGGCAGCACGAAGAACGGGGCGGGCAAGATCACCTGATCATGTTTGTACGCACGGATTCTGCAATCGAACTGCAAAGCAACGCTGTTTTTCGAACCAAAGCGCCGGGAGCGACACCGCAGGGGTGGGGGTTTACGTCACGCGCGTTCAGTTCGCCGGACACGACGTGAAAGCCGCGGCTGCCACTCCCGGACCTTCGCGCGGGCACCCGATCGGCGCCCCGCGCGGGGGTATTTCGAAAGAGCTAGAAGTAAAACTTTAGGCCGTACTGCAATTGCCTGGCGGCAACGTTTCGGGTGGACGAGATCACGTTAAACGTCGGATCCAAAATATTTTGGTCGGGGAAGCCCCACGTCGGCGTATTGAACAGATTGAACGTCTCGAAGCGAAATTCGAAGCGGTAACGCTCGGTAATGGGGAATTGTTTGAATAATGAAAAGTCAAGGTTCTTGAAATTGTCGGCGCGAAGCGCATCGCGGCCCAGATCGCCGTACGATCCGAGAGCTGTCGGCGGAGTCGAGAAGGCGTTGGGATTGAGCCACGCGGCAGGACCTTTGTTGGAAGCATACAACGGCTGGCCGCTTACCACATTTAAGCGGTCGTAGTAGCCGTTGCAGCATCCGAAGTTTTGCGTCAGCGCGGGGTCACCACCGACGCCCACATCGAATGGCGCACCGGAGGTAAGGGTAAGGATTCCGTTAAGCGCCCAACCTCCCAGCAAATAGTTCAACGCTTTGCTACTCGATGAGAATTGCTGTCCAGTTCCAAAGGGGATCTGATAGGTCCAGGAGGCAACAAAAATCTGCGGCAGATCAATTGCCGAAGGTCCCTCGTTGGCGTTGACGTTGTAGGGATTCTCGATGCTGCAGCCTTCAACTCCGTACCAACCCGTGCAGCCAATATCCACGCTCTTCGACCAAGTGTAGGAAATGAGGTAGGTGAGTCCCTTGTACTGCTTGCCGTTCAGAGAAACCTGCAAGGCGTTATAGTGGCTTCTCCCACCGCTGTAATCCCAAGCAGTCGGAGTGATGAAGGAGAACGGCTTTTGGCCGGTGGCGGGATTCACGGTGTTCGCGTAGGGACCGAGATCGAGACGCCCGCCGTGGGAACCGACGTAATTCGCCGTCAGGACCGTGTGCGTTCCGAGCTCCTGTTGCACGCCCAGGTTCCACATGTCGGCATAAGGCCGCTTCAGGTAAGGATCGGCAAACCACGTGGACTGGCTAAAAGGCGTGGGGCCGGTAACCGGAGGCGTGGTCCCTTGGCTTAGTGGGTCGTATGCGAAGACATTCGGGAGGGCGGTGATTGGGTTGGTATTGCTCGCTCCTAACTGGTCAAGACTCGGCCAGGTTCCTTCGAAATTCTGTGCGGTTTGCGTAATGGCCGCCCAGTTGTCGTAAAATCTTCCGTACCCCGCACGGAGTACCGTTTTTTCACCGAGCTGATACGCGAGGCCGATCCGCGGCTGGAAGTTGGTCAAATCGTTGTGATAAATGCCTCCACTGCTGACAGGCGTGAGAGAAACGTTAGCCGGAAGCACTCCGCCCGGGATACACGGTGCGCCCACGGTAGGGGGATCGCAAGCCGGAGCGTTGCGTTCCAAATAGTAGATCCCGTGTCGGGCATCGAGGTCGCCCACAAAATTATTGGCTTCACCGTTGTTGCCATAGATTGGCATAAGTGTGAGATCGTAACGAAGGCCCAAGTTCACGGTTAGCTTTCCGGTAGCCTTCCACTGATCCATGAAATAGGCGCCGTCAACCCAGCCTCCGTGCTCCGTCTCGACAACATTTCGGCGGGTGGCATTATTGGGGAGCCCGAGCAAGAACGAGGCCACCGCGTTTCCCGTAACCGCACCAATTTGGGTGGCCGTATCTGCCGCCGCCGTATTGGCTGCCGCAAAAACGACCCCGGAGTTCAAGTACACAGCATTGGCATTGTTGCTGGCGAAGTCCACACCCATCTTGAATGTGTGGCGCTGGTAGATTTTCGTAAAAGCGCCACCGCCCTCCCAGATGTCGGATGCCTTGGTGTAGTCATACTGGGCAGCATTGTGAGCGCTCGCGTTCGAATTGCCGATGAACCCCAAAATGGCAACTTCTGGCACCATTTCGGCGCCGCCTCTAAAATTGCCAGCGTAATTCGGATTGAAGATCGTCGGCCCGAAACTTGGGGGCGCACCCGAGGGATTCGAGTTTTGATTAATTGTTAGAACGACGCGCCCAAACCTCGCCTCGAGCAAACTGCTGCTGGAGAAAGCATGGCTGTATCCAGCACCGAGATTGAAGCCATCGGTCTTTTGGGAGTGCGGGAGCCCGACGAACCCGCCCGAGTCCGTGACAGGTTGCCAGAATCCTACGTAGCGGGCCCAGAGGTTATCGCGCTCGCTGAACTGATGATCAATCCTCAGTGACCCGGTGTTTTGGGTGATATCCGAAGGAGTCGTGTCCAGGCCGTTAAAATTCGGGTTACCGGTCAGGTTGGGGGCTGGGAAGATTTTTTGCGCGTAGGTCACCATGTTCGGATCAATGAGTCCGGAGGGAATGATGTTGCAGGGAGCGCCGGATGCCTGCGTGTTGTTCGGCAGTAACGGAGAAGGGACGCCTCCCGTGCACAAGAAAGGAGAGTTGGAGAAGCCAGACGGGCTAGCGACGTTCGGAACTACGCTATAGGGGTTGTAAATCTGGTTGGGGAAGGAGGAAAGGTCGCCAGCAAGTTCGCTTGAAACATTGGGCGTATTGTAGAGAGCATTGGCGGACTGTGTGTAGCGGTACCCCTCGTAAGCAGCGTAGAAAAAGGTCTTCGGAGTGCTCGAGTCATGCCAGGGAATAACCACCGGCCCGCCTGCGGCACCCCCAAACTGGTTTTGGGTGAACTGATAAGGAGTACCTGGCTGGTGAAATGTTGGCAAGGCGTCCGACCCGGCACCTCGATAGAATTCCCAGCCCGACCCATGATATTGCTGCGATCCCGATTTGGTGACGACGTTGATGATTCCGCCTAACGAGCCGCCGAAAGAGGCGTCGTCATTGTGGGATTGGACCTTGAACTCCTGGACGTCATCGAGAATCGGCGCGACTGCGTAGGTGCTGCCGAATGATCCCTGATTATTCACGCCGTCCAGCAGGAAAAAGTCGCTGCGATTGGTCTGTCCGTTGATTGCGGGATAGCTGAACGTCCCCACCGGATTCGACCACACGCCTCCACCGCTATTATTTTGCGAGACGTTGAGTGTGCTTACGCCTGGCGTCAGATCCAATAATTGGGTGAAGTTTCGTCCATTCAGCGGAAGGTTATTAACTTCTTGCCTCACAATGGCAACACCCAGTTCGGACGTGGACGTCTCCAGCGCCGCGACAGTCGCCTGCACCGTCACGGTTTGGGTGACGACACCTGGATCCAGCGTGTAGTCAATCGTAGCAGTCTGATTCACATCGAGCGTGACGTCCGAGCGCTGCGACGTTTTGAAGCTGGCTTTGCTAACGGTGAGGTCGTATTCCCCCGGCTGAATGTTGGGAATAACGTAGAAACCGGCACTATTGGTCACCGTGTTGCGATCCAAGTTCGTGGCGCGACTGTGCAGAACGACGGTCGCGTCCGGGATGACCCCGCCGCTGGAGTCGCGCACAGTACCGTTGACCGAGGCGCCGGCCTGCCCGCGAGCAGTACTCGGCAGCACGAGGGCCAGAACGGCGAAGAGCAAAAAGAGCGAACCCAGAGACCAATACTTTGAAATCTGGCAGTGCCTCTTAGACGTCATCATCGCTTCTCCCAGCCGCAGGTGAGCGGGCGCAAGCCAATAGCGGTTGCCCCCGTTCGTTCGGAGAGGGTCCACAAATGCACGGTAGGTCGGCAATACCCCACCCAACGCCAAACGGACGCCCCCCAATGTTTACGTCTCATAGCAACAAATCTGAATCGTGTCAATCAAAAACTTTTATTCTTTCAAACATCGTTTCAACATATGATACGAGCGTACTCGCCATTCATCCCTAGCGGGGTGGCGCCGCTGGAGAATTTTGACTGGACGACCGAGCTTGAGAGTCATGAGTTTCATATTTTGGAACTAGATGTCACTTTGATATAGTAGCGAATCATGCTCATACGAAACCATCGGGAGGTCAACGCGCCGTGGCGGTAGGGGTTATTTCAAAAGTATTTCGCATACTAGAGGCGATTGAGGCGGCGCCTTCGGGGCTGGGCCTTAAGTCCATTTGCGACGTAACGCGCCTC
>Ga0209274_10000435_pt1 | contig 26102 bp, 22 predicted proteins | sample HubBroMetageREF1_FD_188343 | JGI IMG/M metagenome (GOLD analysis project Ga0209274, IMG submission 188343) | Reference soil microbial communities from the Hubbard Brook experimental Forest, New Hampshire, USA - Hubbard Brook CCASE Soil... | ecosystem: Environmental > Terrestrial > Soil >...
CCTTCCTGGCGACCAATTGAAGCAACAATATCATTACGGATACGTTGCGCGATCGCCTCTTATACTTTGGTATTGGTATTTTTGGTGGAGACGCATGCCCGTTTTCGGCCTGTTCCACAAATACCCCCCATTTATTGATGTGGCGGAGTCGCGGCGGGCAGGTTCAAATGAAGAGTTGCGCCGCGCTCGGGGGCAGGGGCTGCCCACAAGCGCCCGCCATGAGACTCGATAATTGACCGGCTGATGCGAAGCCCCATGCCGGTACCGTGGGGTTTCGTCGTAAAGAACGGATCGAATATCTGTTCCGCCAATTGCGGTGGAAATCCTATGCCAGTATCACTCACGGTCACTAGCAGCTGCTCGTTTTCGCCCCGCTGCGATTTGATGGCCAAATCTCGTATTCCCTCAATGTCCTTCATCGCCTCGAGGCTGTTGACGATCAGATTCATCACGACCTGCTGCAATTGAACACGATCTCCGATGATCTGAGGCAGATCGGCCGCCAGTTCGGTCCGGACCGAGATGTTGTATCGCACCGCCTCGCTGCGCAGTATGCCGGCGGTTTCCCGAATAATCTCGTTTATGTTAAGAACCTCTCGATTCGGGGCGGCCTTCTCGAATTGGGAGCGGATTCTGCCAATAACATCCGCGGCACGTTTTGCATCTCTTTGAATCCTGGTAACAGCTGCGCGGGCCTCATCGATATCCGGGTTATCGTGCCCGAGCTTTCGAAGACAAACGCTGGCGTTGATGAGGATTCCACCGATCGGTTGATTCACTTCATGAGCCAGGGATGCTGCTAACTCGCCCATGGTGGTCACCCGGTTGATGCGTGCGAGATCGCCTAGCGCTTGGCGGAGTGCCTCCTCGGCCCGCTTCTGGTCGTCGATGTCGGTGGTCGTACCGACGAATCTGAGGATTTCTCCTTCTGCGTCGTGCAGGACGACGGCTTGATTGAGATGCCAGCGATAGGTTTCGTCCTGAGCGCGGAGAGACCGGGTTTCCATCGCAAACCCCAGTCCTGAGCGTACTCCGTCCCGAAAGGCCTTCGATGCTGCTTCTCGATCCTCGGGGTGGATCGCGGTCATCCAGGCCTCGGGATGCGACCGGAGGAATTCGAGGGTCTGACCTGAGTATTCAAGCCAAACTTGATTCACAAAGTCCGGTGTCCCATCCGGCGTGAGCGTCCAGGCAGAGACTGGAAGGCGCTGCAGCAGCCCAGCCTGGAGTTGCAGGTCGGAATAAAGGCTGGCGTTCTCCAGCGAAATTGCAGCCTGAGAAGCCAGCAACTGCAGCAGGTCAACCCGGCTTGGCGTAAAGACTAACGGCGCCAGATTGTTCTCCAGATAAAGTACGCCGACAAGCTTCGCCTGCCTGACGATGGGCAGGCAGAGGATGGACCTGGAGCGATTCTGCCGCACATATTCGTCCTTCGAGTACACGTTGTCGCTCGAGGCATCATCCAGGAGCACGTTCTGCTGCGTCCGGATCACATAGTACAGCGCGGATTCGGGGAGATCGGACGGCGTAGCCTGCTCCTGGCGAAGAACCACCTCGATCCCGCCCGGACCGATGATGGCTTCGGCTTCGATTCGGGGCTCGTCGTCCCGAATCAGAATCAACAAGCCCCGCTGCGCCCCTGCATGCTCCACTGCAATTCGTACGAGCTTCTCGATCAGCCTGGGCAGAATCATTTCACTCGAAAGTGCCTGCGAAGCTTTCACTATAGTCTCGATGTCGAGCTGTCCGGCTAGCGGGCCAATCGAAGCCGAAGAAGCAGATGTCCGCTCCCCGCGCAGGCGGTACCGTTCGTCCAGTTGCTTTACTTTTCCGTGAGCTCCCCAATGCGAGTAAAGGGTTCGGGCGTCCTGCAGATACGCGTTTGCGATCTTCGCCAATCCGCGAACTCGATAGAAGCCTGCTGCCATTTCGTTGGCCAGCGCTTCATTGTTAATGAAGCCGTTCATGTGTGCGGAGTGGATAGCGTCTTCGTAAAGCTGTTCGGCGTCGAGCGGGCGGCCGTCGATGCGGGCAATCTCTGCTCCAACCAGTGCGGCGCGGTTTTCGAAATTCTCTGGGCAAAGTTCTGCACATATTGCCAGACGTTTGTAGTGAGCTGCGAGAGCATCGAAATGCTCCTGTCTCTGGCCCGCCGTCGCAGAATCGCAGCACGCCGCGCGAGCAAGCGCGCTGTAAAATTCGTATTCTGCCACCTCAAAACTCGGTGATGTCAAAACCAGCGGCTGAGCTTTCAATGATGCCTCGAGGGCTGAAGCAAAGTCGCCGGCAAAGAAGCGCGCCTGAAGTTTTCGGGTCCAGTACCAGAAATGGACCAACCCCGGGTAACTCTGCAGATGACACTCGAACTCCGTCTCGTCGAACTCTGCGTGGTCAAAGGAGCCGAATTCTTTCGTCAAGCCTCTGAGTGTTCGGATAATCCCAAGTTGCGTACTAATCATGCAGGTAACGAGGCCGAACTTCGCCTTCTGCGCCAAAGCGGTGCTGGACTCGGCTTCACTTTGCACTTCGACGAGCGAATCTCCCGCCGCGATAAGCTGGGTGACCAGGGAGAGACGGCTGTACACGGCCCACGTGAGTGAGCCGACGTTGTTCGCACTCTCAAAAGCTTGGCGCATCGTTTTTGTGCAGACCGCGAGATGCCTCATCCATGGCAATACGCTGTTTCCGAGACTGACATGAGTCGTTGCATCCACAAAGCTCTTCGACCCACGCTTTTCAAACAGATCATAGGCGAGCTGACCGAATCGAAATGCATTCTTGTAGTCGCCGAACCAATGCCTTGCGATGGTGCAAAGCCAGACGTAGTTGAGGCACGCTCCGTCGTTGTAGCCGTGTTCTATGCTGAGACTGGCTGCTCTGCAGATGACCAGGGCATAAAGATTCGCATCCGTAAACAATGCGGGGGCCAACATCCTAGTCAAAACATCCAGAGTCGCGATGGACGTGGGATCGCTCATCAGCGGTGAGTCAATCACTTCCTCGATCTCGCGCTTTCCGAGTTGTGACCATACCCGTTGGTACTCTCTTCTTACTTGTTCCTCTGTCGGATGAAGCGGCCAGTCGATAGCGAGATATTGCAGGTATTCGAGGCAGATGGCGATTGCAGGGTCCATCTGACCCAGCGTCAAGTAAACATCGATGCCCAGACACGTGGCTGCCGCTGATTCGATGGTGTCCGTGGCGCGCCGTCGAAGAATTTCCATTCGTTCGGCCGCGATGGTCGACTCGCCAGTCAGGAACTCGCATTCGGCCCGATGCAATTCCAGTTGAAAGATAAGATCGTGGCTGTTGTCCCAACTGTCATCCATCAAGAGTGCTGCGCCGGCGACGAGATACTGAAGAGCCGAGGCAAAGGCGGTCGCCGCTTTAGCCCGCTTGCCGGCGATCAGGTTCAACTCAGCTAGCTGGAACCGTTCATCCTCTGAAGAAACAAGCCCCGCCCCGCGGTTCAACTGATTGACAATCTCGAATATTGCGCTCTCTCGCTTTTCAGGCGGGGTGCGCACATGGAGTAATCTTCCTATCCGCAGATGAGCCTCGGCGCGCGCTTCTTCCGCAATGAGTGAATAGGCCGCTTCCTGTACGCGATCGTGTGCAAACCGATAAGAATCCTCCGAGCGGACGATTAGTTCCAGCTGGAGAGCTTCCCAAAGCGCAGCTTCGGTTTCTTGTTCAGACGTCTCAAGAACGGCAGAAAGCACGGCGGATTCGGTGCTATTTCCGATGCAGGCAAGTTGCTGGACTGCTCTTTGGGTGGTGACTGGAAGCCGGTTCAGCTTGCTGACCATTAAATCCACGACGTTGTCTGTATACCCCTTGACGTGAATGGTATCCAGATCCCAGCCCCATCGGGTATTTCCATGATCGAAAGTAATCAACCCCTCTTCGACCAGGACGCGGATAAATTGAATGGCGAAGAATGGATTACCGGCAGTCTTCCCGTGTACGAGTTGCGCCAGCGACGCTGCGAGTTGCGATTCACAATGAAGGGTGTCCGCAATGAAGTGCGCTAGGTCCCTCGAGCCGAGCGGCATCAGACGGATCTCTTTAACTTCTGCCCTGGTTTCACGGATTGCCGCCAGCCTGCGCATCAGCGGGTGTGCCGAGTCGACCTCATTGTCTCGGTAAGCGCCAACTACCAGCAGATGTGCCAGATCTTCCTGGACCAGCAAATCCTCCAGGAAATCGAGCGTCGCCGCGTCCAACCACTGTAGATCGTCGAGAAATAGGCCTAGCGGATGCTCAGCGCGGGCGAAAACGCCGACGAACCTTCGAAATGCAAGGTGCAAGCGAGCTTTCGCCTCTTGAGGTGGTAAAGGGGCGACAGGTGGCTGCTCTCCGATGATCAATTTTAATTCCGGAACGAGATCCACAACGAGCGAACCATTCGGACTTAACGCCTGTCGAAGATCGTCTCGCCACTTGGTTAGCTCGGCCTCAGGCTTACTCAGAAGGGTGCGGATCAGGCCCTGAAATGCCTGAGCTATCGTGGCATAGGGTACGTCTCGCATGTACTGATCGAACTTTCCGGACGCAAATAAGCCACGGGGTGGAACCAGGGATTTGTGCAGCTCATTGACGACGGCCGATTTGCCAATGCCCGAGTATCCAGAGATAAGAACCAGCTCCGGCCTTCCGCCGACGACGACACGATCGAACGCTGCAAGCAGAGCATCTACCTCCCGCTCCCTGCCGTACAGTTTCTCCGGTATCAGCAACCGGTCCGACAAATCGTCCGAGCACAGAGGGAATGAATCGATGCGGCCATGTTTCTGCCACTGCGCGAGGCACCGCTCAAGATCGGCTACCAAACCCGCGGCGGTTTGGTAGCGGTCTTCAGCGTTTTTGGCAAGGAGCCTCATGATGATGGCGGAAAGCGGTTCGGGAATGGTGCGCCGATCCGCAGGCGCTACAGGCTGACGTGCGATGTGACAGTGAACCCATTCCAAAAGATCGGCGGCAGTGAATGGGAGCGAGCCTGTAAGCATCTGGTACAGGCTGACGCCCAACGAGTAGAGATCGCTGCGAGCATCGATCGATCGATTCATGCGCCCGGTCTGTTCCGGGGACATATAGGCCAGGGAGCCGGTAATAAATTCCAGCGGCATCGGCAGCCGTTGCTCGCGGGGTAGGCGGGACGCCACGCCAAAGCCGGTCAGCCAGATATGGCTTGCGCCACCGCTTGGTTCCAACGCGACGAGCACGTTCTCAGGCTTGACATCTTTATGGACCAGGCCGCGCTGATGGACGTGGCCGAGGGCCAATGCGATGTCGATCGCAAGCCGCAGAAAGAGTGCCACGTCGAGGGGCTGCTCCTTGTCCCGGCACAGAATGCGATCCAGGGGCTCGCCGCCTGGGTCCTCGAATACAAGGATCGTTCGCCCTTGGTGGCGGGTGAGTGCGATAGGCTTGGCGGCCCAAGCAGAATCGAGATCGTCTGCGAGCGAGTATTCGTGCTCTAGGCGTCGCAGACTCTGGGGCGATGGATGTTCTGCGGTCGGAGCAACTACAAGGAGCAGCGATGCGGCCCCGCGCAGCCCGCCACGGTAGAGCGTGAATTCTCCGGTATCCCGGATTGGCTTTAACACATACTCAGGACCTTCTGCCATTGGAAGCATCATACTCGTCAAAGCTGAACGAAGCCGGGTATTTGTCATGACGAGGTCAGAGCGAGCATGCCTCCGGTTCATTTGCAGTTACGGGTGCGAAGAGTTCCCCGCCCCCTTCAGAACGTAATGCGGGCGGTCAGTTGAATCTGGCGCCCGGTGCCAGCGGTGGTCAGGATTTGGCCGACGTTATCGGCGAAATGCCCCGCCGCATCCTTGAAGACGGCGTCTCCGTTGCCCCCCAGGCTAAGTGGACTCTGGGTATTACTCGGAACGCCAAAATTGGGATGGTTGAACACGTTATACGATTCCACTCCAACCGTGACCTTCCGTTGTTCGGTGATCGCAAAATCTTTTCTGAGCGCTGGGTCAAATTGCGCGGACCTCGGCCCCCGCAGCATATTTCGTCCGGCGTTGCCAAACTGACCGGAAGGCGGTACGGCAAAAGCGCTTGGATTAAACCAGCAGGCCGGAGTACCCACTCGGACCCTATTCGGGCAGACACCCGCGTAAGGGTTGCCAACAAGGTTGGGACGTTCAGCAGTATTCAGCGATTGGATATCGGCATTGTCGAAGGCGAGCACTGGGGTGAATGGGGGGCCGCTGTGAACGTCGGCAACAGCCGAAATCTGCCACCCACCCACGAGGCGTCCGCTTCCAGGCAGTCCGTAAACGACATTTCCAGTGAAATTATGCCGAATGTCAAAATCTGACCGGCCGCGACTTCCCTTGCGGTCGAAAATATTCTGAGAATCAGGAGGATCATTCACCGATTCCACGGACGATTCCACTGAAGCATCATCGATCGAATGGGCTAACGTGTAGGAGAACTGCCACGAAAGACTGTGGGCATAGCGTTTCGAAACGGACGCCTGGAAGGAATTGTAGAAGGATTGCCCGTCAGTCAAATCCGCTGACAGAGGTGATGCCAGGTTCGGATTGTAGCGATGGCCTAACGCCGGCTCGTAGGGATTCTCCTCGGCTTCGCGGATCAGGTGATTGCCGCGCGTCCCGAAGTAACCCGCGCTGAGGATCAAGCCTTGCGCGAGTTCCCGTTCCACGTTGAGGTTATACTCCATCGCGTACGGGAACTTCGGGTGATAGGTCATCACGGAAGCGTCGAGCGACTGGGTCTCGGCGGCATTTTGTGGGGTAAGAAATTGAGGGAAAACGAATTCCTCCACGCTGAAGAAAGGCGGTAACAACCGCTCGATATCGAACGAGATTGCCGGCAGCTGATCGCGATAGATCCCAAACCCGCTCCGTATCACGGTTTTGCCGTCCCCGAAGACGTTCCATGCAAAGCCTGCATCGGGCGACAGAAGATCCAGCGGCGTCCCGGCAAACAGATTGCCGACAGTTGGTGCAGAGTCCGTCGCGGGGTTTCGAAACGCCGACAGACGGCCGTGTGCCTCGGTCGGATTGGAGTAGAAATCGTAGCGTAATCCAATATCTACGGTTAAGCGGCTGTTCACGCGCACGAAATCCTGGCCAAAACCAGACGCGATCGTTTCACGGAATCCGCGGTCAGAATCGGCATTGGAGGGATTGACCCCCACGTAAGATAAGGGCAAACCTTCAAGGAAGAATTCGAGAGCGGGGTTGTCGCTGGATGCCGGAAACCCGAAGGGAGTCAGGTCCTCAAAGCTATACAGCCCGTCAACGCCGAAATCGAGCGACCCGTTGAGTTGGAGCCTTCGAACTTCCACGCCGAATCTCAAACTGTGACGACCAACCGTACGCGATAGTTGGTCCTGAACTTGATAAACGGTGGAAAAGTCGCCTAAAGGAAATGCCGCGCTGTTTCCTACCAGGCTCATTCCCGTAATGTCGATCATTCCGAACGGCCGGCCAGGAACCAAAGAAGTAGACAGTCCAGGATGCGTATTATCGATCGAAGAAGATGCCGTTGTCCGATTGACACCGAATCGCAACTCGTTGATCAACTCGGGCGAGAATGTGGCGCGGTACTGAACAGTGCCATACTGATTCCGCGCGGAATGAAAAGTCGGGAATCCCGGCGCATAGGTGCCCGGCGGCGTCCCCACATAGGGAACCAGTGAAGAACTGTCATCTACGGTGTATCGAGCGAATAACGAATGCGCGTTGGAAAAGTTGTGGTCGACGCGAGCCATACCGTGGTCCTCACGGGTGCTGCCTTTGTTAGCTGTAATCAGTTCGCCGGTTCCATCCCCATTGTCGGGTCCGTTCGAAGGAGGCAGCAGGTTGAGAAACGCTGGTATCAGAGGATTAATCGGGACAGCTACACATCCGCTGGACGCGGTGTTGCTGCAGGCGGTCGGACTGCCAGCGGGTGGCAGTAGTCCTTGATGAGCGAGGGCATCGGGTACCGTAGCAATTGCCGTGGATGCCTCAACTTCGCGAAACCCCTCATAGTTGACAAAGAAGAACGTGTGATCACGCTTCAGCGGCCCTCCGATTCCGGCGCCGAACTGATTGCGGACGAAGGGGGGGATCGGATTGGGACCCAAATCGAAGTAGTTCTTGGCGTCGAGTGACGCATCCCGATGCAATTCCCACAAAGATCCCCGAAATTGGTTCATGCCGGACTTCGTTATCATCTCGATGACGGCGCCACCATGCCCGCCATACTCCGCGTTGAAGGTTTGGGTCAAAACCCGAACCTCCTCCAACTCATTCAGGCCGAGGAAAAATCCGGAAGCGCCTGCGGGGGAATTGCCCCAGACCGGATCGGTCGCATCTATACCGTCAATCAGGAAGTTCGTCATACTCGGGCGTATCCCGTTAATTGCCACTTGCCCATCCTTACCGCTTGAAAGCAAGGAGGGTGAGCTGCTGGGGTTGGGAGCGACTCCAGGTTCCAGGGCAACCGCACTCAATAGGTCGCGGTTGTTGAGAGGCAGTTCGGTCAGGCTCTTCTCTGCAACTCGTGCATTGATCGTCGACGTCGTTTTATCGATCCCTGTAAAGTCTGCGCTGACCGTCGTCTGCTGTTGAATGTTCCCTATCGCGAGTCGTGAGTCGATCATTACCTCAGCAGCTGAAGTGAGCTGAATTCCGTCGCGTGTCTGTGATTGGAATCCTGTTTTCTCTAAGCGAAGAGAATAGTTTCCAGTCGGCAAGCCAACGAAACGATATTCGCCGGCTGTGTCAGTGAGACCGCATCGTTTCAATCCAGTGCCTTGGTTGACGATCGTGACGCTGACGCCGGGGATAACGGCGCCGTTTGGGTCGGCGATGGTGCCGGAAACAGTCGCGAGCTGGGTTTGCGACCACGCACCAACTGAAAAGAGCACCGTCAACGATGCCGACAGTATGCGAAGGCGACACGACGCGCGTTTCGCGCCTGAAGGAGGCCGAACATTGTTGTTTGTGACGTGGGGCCGCCCCGCGATCAAGTCAGTCTCGCTTTTCGTCATCGCTCCTTCAATCTCGGGCAAACAGCCCACTCCGAAGCTCTAAGAAAGGGCCACGCTCATCGCACTTACAGTCGGGGCTGGGAAGGTTAATTTCCGGGAATACGGCTACGAATTCGTGTCCGGGGCATCTGTGCCAGCAGTATGCGTTCGACGGCGTAAGCGTTCGCCGCGATCCTACAACACTTCGAGAGCGACGTTGTCACAATTGCCGGCCAACCAAGATGACGTGCTCACCAGTCAATTTCGGCCGAGTTGATACAACGAATCTGGCCCAATTTGCCTATAGCAGGACTGAAAGCAACTATACAGGGAGAAGTTTTACCCCGCGAGAACAAGAACGCAAACCAATACCAAAGTGTCGATCGAGACCATTGTCCAATGGCTGCGCATTAGCTTCCTCGGGCTTATTCACTACATCAGCTTCACGGCTATTGTCGCGTGGCCGAAGAGGTCTAAATCTGACGTGGCTGGGGTCAGTTACTCCGCGTTAATCCACTGAAGCGCCAAAGGAGTCAAGAAAATGGAAAAGTACACGGAATTCGAAACCCGCACACAACCCTGGTTCGATGAGTCCAAGTTCGATGGGTTCAACTTTGCCATCCCGATGAAGACTCTGGTGATCTACTGTGCTGATCCTCGCGCATCCGACATCCCGGAAGCGGTCGCCAAGTATTTTGGCGACGAGGTGTACCCGGGCGAGATGCTTCTCGACGAAGCCGGCAACCGGGTTGGTTCCACGCGTACCACCTTCACAGTGACGAATGGCGGCGGCCGTGCCGCTTCTGCTCTGATGACGGTAGCGGAAATGGATTTCTTGTTCCACGTTCAAAACGTCGTTGTAGTGCACCACTCGTTTTGCGGAACTTCTTCGTACATGCCTGAGCGCGTATACGAGAGATTCCACGACAACTATCACGCTGATATCTCGACGCTGTTTGATCAGGACTGCCTGGCCATTCAGGATTTCGAGAAATCGCTCAAGTATGACATTGAGCTGCTTTGCTCGAGCCCGGCGGTGCCGAAGCATGTCAAGCTCTACGGCTTCTTCTACGAAATCAACTCGGGCAAGTTGATCGAGGTGTTAAGGGACATTGCTGCATTGGCGGCTGCGTAAACATACACCGCCCTTCTAGACTTGTCTCTCGGCATCGCTGGGCCATTCCTTGGACCATTGGCCGGGTTGACTAAGTTGAGCGATGTTTCTTGTCGGCGCGATTGTCGCTTTTATCGCATCGTTCTCGTCAGTCTTTCTCTTAACTGGTAATACCGACCATGATCAAAATGAGAGTCGCAATTCCTTCCCCAACTAGATCACGACACGTTGACTTCAGGGCAAAGCACTCATCGAGCAATTCACAATGATTTACAGCTTCGGCCGCTTGCCGTAAAACCGGCTTAGCGGACAAATGATTGCTGCCGATTGACTCGTCACGGCCGCTCGATGAACACATTGTCGCAATGCACTTATTGAGACACTGATCCCGCCTGTATTCGCTCGCGTCACTCCGCAATTCAGGTGCCCCCAGGACGCTGCCGCCGCAAAGTAGTTCACTCGGCGATCTGAACCAAGCGTTCCCCCTGCAAAGGCCGAGCGCATCTCAGCTCCGATGATGGCTCTTCTCGCCCTCATCGGAGATCATCTTCTCAATACCGCGGCGGCGGCTAAGGAGGATTCAAATGCAACAAGGTAGCCTCACCACCAAGAGTCGGCTCAAAGGGCCTGATGTCTGGCAGTTCCGTTGGTCGGAGAAGACCCCTAACGGCAGACGCGTCTACCGCAAGAGGGTGATTGGAACTCTTGTGAAAACACGCGGCACGGATGGCGCTACAGAAACGTTTTAATGACCCTCAGTAACAGTTCGTGGACCCTTATTGGACCATAATTTCTGGTGTGCTTTCACGCGGCAGAGGCCGCTCGAAACCGACGCTCGCTCGTTATCGTCTAAGTGGTTCGCCCCTTCCAGGCACAAGCCGAGAACGAAGGTGCCCGTCCGCCTGAAGACGCGAGGAACCACCTCGAAAGCGTCCGTCCGCGACGGGATTTGAACCTGTGTTACGGCTGTGAAAGGGCGCTGATTGGCTGTATCACATTGTAATTACAAACAGCGGTCGCACTGCAATGGCGTGTGAGGAACCACTGAGAACACGGGGTTGTACCGTTCTTGTACCGCGAGTTTTGACCCCAAAACTCTCGAACAAGGTGAGGCGATGTTGGGAGCGAAGCGCAAATGTAGCGGGCTTATGCTTTCAGGCGAATCGAAAACGAACGCGCATTCGTTCTGCGGTTAAGCCTGGACTCGAATCCCCCCGGGGGCAAGTTCCAGGGCCGTGTCGAAGAAGTCGACACCGACCGCGAGATCAAATCCACTCGCTTGAAGAGTTCCTTGCCTTCCTGTTAGAACTGCTTTGCGAACAGCGCAGACGCGTCGAGCCCAGACTTCTAAGGTCACTTAAACAGGCAGATCGCGAACAATAAAGCCGCTACCATGACGATCGATGGTCCAGCACCAAATTTCGGAACCATAGCGTTCAGCAGTAACCCAGCCCCAACCGACACGGCGCTCGCGACTGACGAAGCAATCAGAAAGTGGGACATCTTGTTGGTCAGACGGCGTCCAATGGCTGCCGGCAGGATAATCAAGGAACCTGCCAGGAGTGCCCCCATGAAGCGCAATCCCACGAGTATGGTCGAGCTGAAGAGCAAGAGGAAGAAGAGGTCGACGCGATCGACCTTTACTCCAGTCGCCATTGCCAGTTCCGGAGAGAACAGAGTCAACACGAGTTGGTCTCGCAGTTTCCAGATCGCGGCAATGATGAAAGCCACTGCGAAAGCACCCAGAAGAAAGCCAAGCAGCGAAGTCGCATGATTTTCCCCGAACAGAGCCTCGATCAACTCATCGCTAGGTGTTATGGCAGCCCCAATTCCAAGCGCCGCTGCGAATACAACGCCGATCGCGCTCTCAGTTGCCAGCCCCGTTTTCTTCTGCAGTTGCCATATCAACAGCGTTCCTAGAAAAAGTGTCGTCGCGGCGCCAAGCAGCGGATTGATCTTCAGCAAGAACGCCAGTCCGAATCCGGGGAGGGCCAAATGAGAAATGACGTCTCCAGCGAGAAGCATGCGTTTCATCAAGGCAAAGCTTCCGACCAGGCCGGCTGCCACGGCGAAGAGAAGGGCGAGCATTATCGAGTAACCGGCGCTGGTGTGAGATAGCCATGACATAAAGTTGTCGGAATCAGACTCCGTGGTGGTCCTGGAGGTGCCGATAGAACTTGGGTGGAGCTGAGTAAAGGGCCTCCAATGCCTCGGGAGTGAGCACTTCTTTCGGTGGGCCAAAACAAGGCTTCCCCTTGCCAATGCACAGGACCGTTGTGGCGTAGCGGTAGACGACACTCAGGTCGTGTGAGACAAGAACTACGGTTATGCCCCGCTCTTCTTTAATGCGGTTGAGCAATTCATAGATGCGCTCCTCGGTGAGTTCGTCGAGGCTGGCTGTCGGTTCGTCGAACAGGATCACGTTCGGTCGCCCTAAAAGTGCGGCGGCAATCAGTATTTTTTGAAACTGCCCACCCGATAGGATGCCGATGTTCGCGCTCAGCAGTTCAGCGGTAAGATTGGTCACCGTGGCCGCCCGCTCTATGTCCGCCTGGCTCAATTTAAGGAAACGGGCCTCGGCATTCAGCAAGTCACTCGCCGACAGTGGCAGTTGCCGGTCAGCGGCCACCCTTTGCGGGACATAACCGATGCGTGCACTCTCCACCCAGTGAATCTCCCCTTTGTACGGGAGGAGGTGCAGAAGGGTTTTCAGCAGCACCGTCTTTCCTGCACCGTTGGGGCCGATGATAGCCAGCATCTCCCCCGCATGGAGCTCAAGACTTAGACCCGATAGGATGCTGCGCCCATCCAAGTTTACTGTTAACCCTTGTACCGAAAGAATTGTCTTCGCCAGCCCCTGCATCTCAGTCACTCGCCATTTCGCCAATCATTGGACTTATGCTGTGATCGTGATCGCAGCCAGATACCGTTCGCCAGCATGAGCGCGGTGAAGGCCACGACAGGCCTTACGAATGCGTGCGTCAACCACAGTACTCCTAGTTGCAACTGCCGAGCTTCCCTCTCAGAATTACCTTGGTGGCGGGAGGCTCGTCTCAGCTTTGAGTGAAGATTGAAAATGCCCTGAAGCGTGCTACAAAGGCAAATCCTTGATTCAGTTGTTCATTCAGCTCGTACTTTCAGCGTTCTACAAGAATTCTCGCCGCAGTATGGTGAACGCCATCGACGAAATAGGCTGGAATGTGTGCCTACCTCCTTCGCGGGCAACCCGAAGATGCGTCCCTCACAGGGCGGGGCAAGGCAGCCCAGACTTTCATTTTATGCAGCAGCCCGCCGAATTGGCCCCGCTTGTGCGACCTCGGCGCATGTAGCCGCGCATTGACGGCACGCTTGAGCACACTTCCTCATTGTTTCACCTTCGGATTTCCCGCACTCTGTCGCACAGGCTGAGCATAGCTCGGAACAGATACTGCACACCCGGTGAGCGAATCCGGAGCTGCCCGTAAGTAGGGTTACGCAGGTTCGGCACAATTCAAGACATTCGTTACAAAGCCGGATACAGTCCCTCATCATGATCGGATCCTGGTCCAGAGACTCAGCGCGGCATTGAGAGCACCAGCGCGAGCACTGCAAGCACTCCTCTATACATCGCTCAACTGTTTGATTTGAAATCGTCATCTGGTCCTCCATTCTTTATCGAACTATTGTGTATTCTTGGCGTGTCGACCACTCATTTCGCTTCGGCACGATCTCAGGCCTCGCTGCTTGCACCGAAAAGAAACGCGAGCAATTCGACATTGATTTGCTCGTTCAGCTTCATGTTCATCTCCCTTGTGCGATGAAACCAGGGACTCCTGTTCTCACCACTTCATTGAGTCTCTGCCTGGTCTGAATGCGATTGATTTCGTTCAACGCCTCCTCCGGAAGGGCAGAAATGTCAAAATTCTCTCTCGCGCGAGCCGCGGTTTTGGGTGTGGTAAGCAAAGCCGTGCCGCGCTGAACCGCCCATGCCAGCAGCACCTGTGCCGGCGTCTTTCCAACTCGTGCGGCGATTGCCGAAATGACAGGATCTTCGAGCAGCCCCGGCCTCATTCCGTGACCCAATGGCGCGAAAGCCAAAAACACAACGCCCTTTTCTTTGCAGAATTCCAGAAGCTCCGTTTCCGGCAGATAGGGATGTGATTCGACCTGAACCACGCCTGGCTTAATTCTTGCAGACTCGTAGATGGGCATCAATTGATTCAAGCTGATGTCCGACAGTCCGATGGCCCGGCACCGGCCCTGGTCCACGAGACTTTCCATTGCTCTCCAGGTGTCGAGCAGAGACACTCCGTTGTCATAGATGACATTGCCGTTTTGATCCCGCGGATCCTGCTCATCGCCCGGTTGAAATGCATAGGGAGTGTGAACGAGGTAGAGATCCAGGTACCTGATACTGAGCCTGTGGAGACTCGCCTCGAAAGCCGGTTCGACACGTTCTGGCCGATGGTTGGAGTTCCACAACTTCGTGGTAACAAAAATGTTCTCTCTCGCGATCCCATTAGCGGCAAGTCCGGCCTGCAACGCCTCCCCTACCTCTCGCTCGTTCCGGTATCGTTCTGCGCAATCGAAGTGTCGAAATCCGGCGTCCAGTGCGTCTCTCGTCGCGGTTCTCGTCAGGGCAGCGTCGGGAATGAGGGTGCCGAAGCCGAGGGCGGGCATGTGGCCGGCTCCGTTGTTGAGCGGCATTCTCGTCAGCCGAAGATCTCGACTTTCAACCATTGGGTTATAACCTTCTTCCGGAAAACCTTCGACTAAAACCCGTGCCACTCAAAGCGGCTTCATCCCGCTCGCCGCGCCGGGAAGCCCTGGCGTGAAGAACCGACGAATCCTTGGACGAGTGCGGCGATTTCGTCTGCGGCGGTGTCTAAGGCGAAGTGGCCGCCATCGACGATGTGGACTTCGGCTTTGGGGACATCGCGGCGATAGGCTTCTGGCTCGGAGGGGTCGAACGAAGACTCATACTTACCCCAGATCACCAGCAGGCGCGGCTGCTTCTCGCGCATCCATGCTTGCCATTTCGGGTAGGAATCGACGTTGGTGCGGTAGTCGTAGAAGAGGTCGCTTTGAATGTCAGCCTGGCCGGGCTGATTTAGAAAATAAAATTCATCGACCCAGAGATCGGGGTCGTGGCGTTCCACGTCGGGATCATTCCCCGCGTGGCGGGCCTTCGTGGCTGCAAGCGACAGGAGATTTGTGCGCAGCGCGCTTTCGTTGGGAGCGCGATCGGCCCAGAAGGCGCGCCGCGTTTTCCAGTTCTCGCCGAGACCGGTGTTGTGTGCTACCGCGTCCTGGACGATGAGCGCTTCGACTCGGTCCGGGTGAGCCAAGATCATGCGAAAGCCGACGGGGCCACCGTAATCCTGCATGTAGAGGGTGAAGTGGGAGAGACCGAGCGCTTCGGTAAACCGATTCATGATGTCGGCGTAGTGATCAAACGTGTAGGCGAATTGTTTCGGATCCGGCCAGTCGCTGTGACCGAAGCCCGGGTAGTCGGGAGCGACAAGGTGATAGCGATCGGAAAGACGGGTGAAGAGAGGGTCGAACATTCGCGAAGAAGACGGCAAACCGTGCAGCAGGAGAATCGTCGGGGCGTCTTTCGGACCAGCCTCCCGGTAGAAAACTGACAGCCCATCGATCTGTGCGGTGCGATAAAAAGTCGGATACTTCACGGTTTGTTCCTCTCTGACTTCTGGACTTGCGCTTTCAGGGCTTGGGCAAGCAGTTGCAACGATGCGAACATGACAGAAATCGTCAGCATCATGCGGCGAGAATGCAAGGACTGAATGCAGTGCGGGGATGCTCTCAGCCCGGCTCCGTACATACTTATGCGGCCACCCCCTCCGCGGATCGAATCTTATGCGGCGAACCGACGTAGGGAAAGGAGGTGAGCAGGTCTGTGTGTGGCCCTACGTTATCTCGCGTCACCTTCCCATTTGTGAGGAGAGGAAGGAAGAAATCCACGACGTCGTCGGTCAGTGCCCGGCCATTGTCCGGGTAGGACGCCGGCCGCGTGGGATCATAGTGGAGCACGTCCGGCAGCAGGATTCCGGCGACCCGCGTTGCTTCCGTCTGCGTGTAACTACCGGTGTGCTCCAGCGCGTGCGCGAATACCGGGATGAAACGGGCATCGTCCGCTGGCTCCGCAGAGAGATAGGCGGCGTTCTGCTCGCCAGCAAGGAAGGGAGTCTGATTTGGCCGCGCACCGCGGTCCGCCTGCATCCATTTCCCGCTTGCGCCGTCCAGCGTACGCGCCCATAGGCCAATCTTTTTAGAGCCGAGGGCCGAGTTGGGTACTTCCAGCACGATGCTGCACACGTCCTTGTCGGCGAAGTAATCGACGCCGGTGAACTGCAGATTGTTTACCGCGCCCAGCGTGTCGAAGAAAAAGGGATCGCTGCGCCAGCCCGCGAAGAAGCGGTAGTCTCCGGTCGAGGTTACATGTGCGTCGCGTGCGGTCGAGACCGGTGCTCCTTCTATGATCGTCTGCCCGCCGTCCCCAGTGCCGGCGGCCTGCGTGCCTTGAACGCGGCGCAATGTTCCGGTCTGGCCTCCGTTCTTGTCTGAGGTGAACCGCATTCGGTATGCGATATCGGCGACGGCATCACCGTCAGTGTCAATCTTCAGTTCGTATAGGGCTTCAGTCAAGAAGGGTTCATCCGTCGTGGGCCCGGCTGGGCTTAAACCCGCGGACGGATGCACGTTCATGATCAGGATCGATTTGCCAACATCCTCCGGCTTGGGGAATGCATACAGGTCAGTAAGATCGAGGCGGGCATCCCCGTGAGGGAAGCCGAAGTCGGGACCGGAGTAATGGTGTGACATATTGCCTTCTCCTTTGTTCTCCGCATACTCAGTACTTCGAAAATCGCTTCAATCTCCACTGGCGTGCCGGAGCGGAAGGCTGGCCACGCATCCGCTGCGATGAGGCATCACACCAGAAACGCGGATGCGAAACAATTGGACGATAGTATCGGCGACACCTTCGTATCGGTCGACGCGGCAAGCGTTCGATGATCTCGCGCTGGAGTCCCCCCAGTTGCCAATCGGGCCAAGGCTGCTACCGTGACCGCTCGCCAATCTCGACTGGTGGCTCTCTGCGGGCTGTCCATTTGTTCTGACTCGTCGAGCCAGTCCTCTGCCGAAAGCCCTGCCTGCTCTGGACCGAACAATTCAGTCACCGCCAGCATGAACGCCGATAACTCGCGCTCCGCCATGTTCACCTGATCTTCGCAAGTCGAATTGCCAAATGATTCTTCCTTGTCCATGGGACATCTCCGTATTTAAGGTGCGTAATGGGTAAAGACGAAGTCACGAGCTTTAACAGGCTCGTGGCAGGGAAAGCAGGTTTTGAGCAGCGCCGCGTCGGCCGGTTTGCCGTCTTTGAATTGAGCAAACCCCCAGCCACCGGTTGCGGCATATTTTTTCGAGTCCTTGACCATAAACTGAACGTTCGTCGCGGCTCCGGGCACGAACGATTGGGCACGGCCAAAGACTTTGTTGTTTTCCTCGGACGGAACGTAACTCCAGGCCAGGCGTGCAATGATTGTGCCGTCCGGGAACGGAAGCTTACCCTCCCGGTACGCCTTGATCGCCAGATCGTTGCCCAGAAGGGCGCGAAGATCGTTGAGGTTGCCTTCTTCGTGGGCCACAGAGATCAGCTTCCAGTCGCGGTATCCGGGAGGGATCTTGATTCCGAATATCGGATCAGCATCTTCATCGGAGTGCCCAGACGCGTGCGCCATGTAGACGACCACACCGGTCATCGCTACAACTGCAACCAACAAGTAAGCTAACCCTTTCATGCGGTGCGCTCCCTTCCAAAATGCTCATTTGTCGCGTCTACCTATGGCGACCCCGGATCACCTGGTTCACCCAACCGACACCGAGGACGACCCATGCCGGGGAGCGATCGAAATAGGAACCTAAGCGGCTACCCGACACGTGCAAGCGTGAGGGTGTACCAACCGCGACAGTCTTTCCATGCCCCTCTGATCTCAAAACCGACATCTCTGAGAAGCGTTCGAATGCTCCTGTCTGTAAACTTGTAACTATTCTCGGTGTGAATGGTTTCGCCTTGTGTGAAGTGAAGATCAAGGTCCGCGTGCTCGATACTTATGCCCTGCTCTTGCACGCTCTCGAGGTGCATCTCGATCCGAGACTCAACGGAATTCCAAAGCGCGCGATGACGGAAGCATGCGGGGTCAAAGTCGGCTCCTAGTTCTCTATTGAGGCGATCCAGGATGTTTAGGTTGAAAGCCGCAGTGATTCCTTCGCGGTCGTCATATGCAGCCAGAAGAGTGGGTTCGTCTTTCACCATGTCTGTACCGAGCAACAGCGCGTCTCCGATTCGCAGCTGAGTACCGAGATTTCGCAGGATGAGTCGCGCTTCCTCAGGTGAAAAATTACCGATACTCGTGCCGATGTAGAGTGCGAGTGTGGTGCCGTCAAAGGGTTCGAGTTGGAGCGGGTGAGTTACATAATTCCGGACGATGGGCCGGATGCGCACTTCCGGCAACGCGCATGCAACGTTTTGGCACGCCAACTCAAGAGCGTCGGGGCAGACATCAACTGGCACATAGGCGACATCGTCCGAAATGCGCGAAGCGGCTTCGAGCAGAATGCAGGTCTTCGAGGCCGTGCCGGCTCCCAACTCAACAAGACGCAATGGCGACGATCTGTCGCCGTGAGCTGCGGCAATGATCGCATCTGCGTATCCCGCCAGGATGGCCCTTTCTGTGCGGGTGGGGTAGTACTCGGGAAGCGCCGTAATGCGCTCGAAGAGGCGCGAGCCCTCCGCATCGTAGAACATCCAGGGTGAGAGCGAGCGTGGCCGCGTGATCAAGCCGCGCCGCACTTCGCGAGTTAGAGCTTCGCGAGTGAGTGCTTCGCGCTCATCCGCCGTTGCAAAATGTCCGATGTCAACTGTCTGAACGTAGGTTGCCATTTTAACGAATCCTTTCAGCGTGCTAAGCGAATCCCGGAGAACTGCCATCTGGTTGCCGGTGGAAAGAAATTTCGATAGGTCGCCCGAATGTGACTCGCAGGAGTGACGCACGATCCCCCGCGGAGAATCATTTGGCCGGACATGAACTTGCCGTTGTATTCGCCGAGCGCACCAGGCAGCGGCTTGTATCCCGGATAACCGGTATAGGCGCTCGCCGTCCATTCCCAGCAATCGCCAAACAGTTGCTCAACCCCTGCACCTCGGGCTGCAGCAGGATGGAGTCTTCCAGTCTCGAGCAGGTTTCCCTCGACCGTTGTCTGCCTCGCAACGTATTCCCATTCCGCCTCAGTCGGAAGCCGGCAACCTTTCCAACGTGCAAATGCATCAGCTTCGAAGCAACTGATGTGGCACACGGGCGTATCAACTAGGGCCGAAAGCCCGTGCCAACCCGTCAGTGTGAACACGCGCCATCCGGTCTTATCGCCAGCATCACGCCGCCAGTACAGAGGCGCCTGCCAGGCCGCGCGCTTCACGTTATCCCAGCCTTCGGAAAGCCAGAGTTCAGGGCGCGCGTATGCGTCATCCGATATGAATTCCAGGTAATCGCGGCAGGTGACTTTGCGGTTTGCGATCTCGAATGGTTCTAAGAAGACGTTGTGGCGGGGAGTTTCGTTATCAAAGCAAAAATCGAGAGGATCCTCTGCTCGAAGCGGATAGCCAATTTCCACCAATCCGCCGTCAAAGCTGCGCCACGTCGGTTTGGTAACTGGAGAATCCACTTCTTCTGAAAGGGAGCCCGCCATATACGAGGGAAACAGTGGATTGGAAAAGAAGGCGTGCTTAATGTCCGTTAGGGCCAGCTCCTGGTGTTGCTGCTCGTGATTCACACCCAACACGATACGTCGGGTCGCTTCCTCATCGGCGCCGCTCGCAAGAAATCGGTCCATCTCCTGGTCAACAAGTTCGCGGAACGCGAGAACTTCATCGAGCGAAGGCCGTGAGAAGACCGAGCGCAAGCTCTTCTCCGGAATTTCCTGGCCGAGCGCGTTGTAATAGCTATTGAAAAGCCAACGGAACTCTTCCCGCAGGGGTTTGTAATCTTTAAGTAAGGGACGCAGCACGAACGTCTCGAAAAACCACGTCGTATGAGCCTGGTGCCATTTCATGGGGCTGGCTTCAGGACACGACTGCACCATCTGATCTTCGGCGGAACAGCTCGCGGCGAGGGCACTCGTCGCCGACCGCACGGCTTTGTACTTGGACCGGATTGCGCTATCGCGCAGGTCGCTTCCAACTCCGCAGCCATCAGCTTGTATCGCTTCTACTTCGCCTGGCGCTGCGGTAACAACGGTTTGAGCCATAGTGTGCTCCTGAGAACTTTTCATTCTGCGCATACCGAATCTGATTCGTCCGCGCTCAATGCATAAAAACAGAGGCGTCAAAATGAGGCAATTGGACGATGGTATTGGGGATACGTTGGTATTAGCTCTTAAAGTCCTGGGCGACGCGATACCAAGTAACGTCAACTCGACCTCAGTACTGCCGACGCTGCTATCGTTACAGGCCCTGACGATCCCAGATCGGCGTCCTGTCGCGATATGGAAACAGACTCGGGCGCACTTCATTCCGCGAGGCCCAATACAAAGGTGTCGCCGATACCATCATCCAATTGATTCGCCGCAGCCCTTCGGGTGTAATCGCCGAATCGCGGGCGGTGCTAGAGAAAGGACGGTAGAGACATGCCGGAAGCAACTTGGAAGCCTCACGAGAAACATGGGCGGCTCACGACGCAGAGCGACTTGCCCGACAGCGTCTACGCATTTCCGAAGCAGCGTAACGAACCACTGACCGACGCACAGCATGTCCGTAATGCGGTCGCGCGTTTTGATCAAGTCATCGACGTTTCCGATGCCGATCGCGCGTTGGCCTTCGCCAACATCGAGAAAGCCGCAAGCTACTACGACGTCAACCTCGCGGAAACGTCGTGGCGCGAACTGGGCATTCACCCTCAACAGAAAGCGGTGACTCGTTGAATGTATCGTGAGGTGAGGCTCAATTCGTTTGTGGCAACTCGCCTCACGCCAGTTCACGTAGAAGGATGACGGTGAGAGTTATGCCGAGAGATAAATCTATTCGATCCGGTTGGCGATGCGATAGGTGCGGCGAACTTGTGCCCGATCTGCAGGGAGGCTGGGTGGAGTGGCTTGCGGCAGAGGATACCAGGGGAAAACCAAAAGTAAGCGGTTTACGGTTAGTGCACCGGCGCAACACCGGCGCAAGATCACCAGGGCCATACGGATGTCGTTACAATCCGCGAGACGAATTCAGAAAAAACCGGGCCATCGTAGAGGGATTGGCTCTTGACCGGTTCGCGGGTCCCGACGGGCTTATGCTGCTGCTTTCGATGATTGCTGAACGTGAACTTCCGCCGCAAGAACTGATCGAACTCGCCAAGCGAGTGCAGATTCCGGGTTACGAAGCAGTGTACGAAATGGTTCATGATGCCGTAAGCGAAGGAGTGATCACGCCTTCCATCTCGGCAGGTTTTTACCTGCAGTGCGAAATCTGGGAGGTGCTGGAGTGGGCCAAGTACCGAACGTCAGCGAAGACGCGCCAACTGGAGTCGGCCTCTTGGGGGGCCTGTGTGGCCGGAAACTCAAAATAGAAAGGCCATTAAAAGATTCAATTGAGGAGACTAGCATGGCAGTCACCACGGAAATCGCGCCGAATATTTATCGCATCTCGGTCTTTGCGCAATCGGGCAATTTGCAGTTCAACCATTTTCTGGTGAAAGACGATGAACCGCTGCTGTTCCACACCGGGCTGCGCGGAATGCACTCGGAAATTCGCGAGGCCGTCTCCAAGCTCATCCGCCTTTCCGAGTTGCGCCACATCAGCTTCAGCCATTTTGAGTCAGACGAGTGCGGGTCGCTCAATGAATGGCTCGCCGCAGCGCCCAAGGCCGATGTGATCTGTAGCCAAGTTGGCGCCCTCGTGTGCGTGAACGACTTCATCGGCCGGGAGTCACGCGCGCTCACCGACGGCGGAACCTTCGAGACGGGGAAGTACCGCTTTCGCTATTGCCGGACTCCCCATCTGCCCCACGGCTGGGATGCTGGCGTTCTCTTTGAAGAAACGCAGAGAACACTGCTCTGTTCGGACCTGTTTCATCAGAACGGGGACGTCGAACCGCTCAGCTCTGCCGATGTCGTGGGCCGCTCGCGTCAGGCGATGAAGGAATATCAGGCGGGCATCCTCGCGGAGTATGTGCCCTACACACCACACACCGCGCAGAACTTGAAAAAGCTCGCCGAACTAAATCCCAAGACGCTCGCCATCATGCACGGCTCCAGTTTTACAGGTGACTGCGCCCGAGCGCTCGACGACCTCAATGTGATGTTACGCGAGGTGTTTGGCACGCAGGACTAGAGACGGAGATCGGCGCTCTATCGACCTAGCGATCGATTCTAGCTTCATTCATCGAAATTTGTTTTTGGTGACTGTTGGCCTAGCGTACATAAGGAGATGAAATATGAAAGCAATTGTTGTCCACCAATATGGCGGTCCGGAAGTACTGAAGTTTGAAGACTACCCTGACCCTGTTCCGAGCCCAGGCGAAGTGCTGGTGCGCGTCGCCGCGACCAGCGTGAATCCGATCGACTACAAGCGGCGCGCTGGATTAATGAAAGATTTTTATCCTCTCCAGTTCCCGGGGCTCATAGGTGTCGACATGGCGGGGACTGTGGTCAAGATTGGGCCGGGAGTGGAAGGCTTTTCCGCTGGCGACCAGGTGTTTGCGATGGCAGACAATACTTACGCCGAACTTTGCGTCGTGAAAGCCGCGGCTTTAGCGAAAGTTCCTAAGGGACTCGATTTGATCCAGGCGGCGGCGCTGCCGCTGGTGACCGTGACCGGCAACCAACTGATGTCAGCGACCGGAATCAAGGCGGGCCAGACGGTTCTCGTCGTGGGTGCTGGTGGAAATGTCGGGCGTTCGGCGGTATTCACTGGGAAGCAACGTGGGGCGACTGTGATCGCGGGGGTTTTGAAGAAGCAGATGGATGAGGTGAAGACCGTAGGCGCGGATCAGGTGGTCGCAACCGATGACGACACCGCGATTGTAAATCTTCCGCCGCTCGATGCAGTCGCAGATACGGTCGGCGGAAGAACCGCCGAGAAGCTGATCGCCAAGGTGAAGGCCGAGGAGTGTTTGCGACGGTTCTTGCGCCGCCGCAGAGTGCCGCATATTACCCATCTGTAAAGGTGGCGCACGTAGTCTCGAAATTCGACAGGAAAACGCTCGAGTTCATGGCCGAAGCGGTGCGAGATGGCAAGCTGGTAATACCGATCAGCCAAAAATTACCACTCAGTGAAGCGGCCGAGGCTCAAGCAACGGCAGAAAAGGGTGGCACCGGGAAGAGCTTGCTGGTGGCTTGACTTTGTTTTTGCAACAACCTTCTTGAGCCACGGAAATCAGTCTCCAGTCGCGGGGAAAGAGCTTTATCCCAAAGGCCGGGCGGCTTATCCATCATCCTTTTGCTCCTTTGAGCCCACCTCCATATATTTGTTTTACTTGGCTTTTGCCGCCGCTTGCTCGATCAACTCCGCCACTTCCTTCGGATGAGACAGCATGGCCAGATGATTAGCAGGCACGGTGATTGAAGTTGCCTTTATAGTCGCTGCCTCGTCTTTCTCAAGTTGAGGCGGAATGGCCCGATCGTTGCCCGCAATCAAGGCCCATGAAGGCTTGCTCTTCCACGCTGCGGTCGTGACTATGGCTCCGAAAACAGATCCTGACGTTTGACCTTGTGTCGCCACGAGCATCTGCTGCTCTCCGTCCGGGAGATCCTGCGCCATGTCTTCGGCAATTCCTTTTCGAGTCGCCGTCAGAAAACCCTGAGCGTCGGGCCGGAGCTCGCTCCCCAGCGGGGCGGGCGGGTATGGTTTGCTGACGGAATTGATGGATTCACCTTCCCCGGGCGCGAACGCAGCCACGTAGACCAACCCGACAACCTTTGGGTCATTCCCCGCTTCGGTAATCACCACGCCAGCGTAGGAATGGCCGACTAGTATTACCGGCCCGTCCTGCAACGCGATGATGCGCTTCGTCGCCGCTACATCGTCAGCCAGCGAGGTCAAAGGATTCTGCACAGCGACCACGTGAAAACCTTTGGCTTGGAGGAGCGCAATTACTTTGGACCAGCACGATCCGTCCGCCCAGGCGCCGTGAACCAGGACGATATTTTTGACCCCTTGCGGGGGGTTCGTCTGAGCGAATCCTCTCATGGTGAGTCCGGACGACAGGATCAGCATGGTGCTTGCGATCAGAGCGCTTCGGTACGTTTGCGAGAGTTTCATTTTCATCTCCTCGTCGAACTAGCTGTCGCGATTAAGCCAGAGCAACCTGGCCCGCGCAATTGGACGATGGTATCGGCAGTACCTTGGTATCAATTGATTGGAGGAGCGCTCGTCACATATTTATGAGTGTGCGGGCTGTCCATCAACGTCGATGCTCCCCATCCGCACTGGCTTCGATCTTGTAGCTGTTCCTCTTTACTCACTATGCACATCAACTGAGTCGAATATGCAAACTCCTTCCCGCAATCGAGACAGCAGACGTAGTCGATCCCGGTGCGGGCGCGTTGCGGCCAAGTTGTGTGACGATGAACGCAGTCAAACAGGTACGCAAAGATCCACTTAGCCCAACTCATGTTCTCCTCCTGCACTACAATCCCAATCGACAACTATCCGCCCAAAAGTGCTCGCAGTGCGGCTCCCAGAACATTCTTCGAATAGAACACCAGAACGCCGGCTGCGATTGCATACTGTAGGGTTGCGCCTGCTATACGTCGAGTTTCCGAAAGCCCGACTCTATGTCGCGGGTCCTGCCTCGGCGATTGACCTCCGCAGTGGTCGCCCTCACAATCGACTGCAAGCTTTTCCTCGGCTGCCGCTTTGCAAACACCCAAGCCGATCCCGACGACGCTCACGCCGGCAATTCGTTCGCGCAGCGACTCTTCGTCACGAAGCGCAAACACAAAACGCCTGAGTAAAGGTTCATACCATCGCGCTTCGATCACCAGGCATCGCTCGCTTGCTGTTTTCTTCCCTGACATATAAGCCCCTTCTGGTCGGCTCCGATACACAACGCGATTAAGCCAGAAGCTTCGATGACAATCTATTGGACGATAGTGTTGATCAATACCTTCGCAGTAGCCGGTCGGTGATTGCGCTCCATGAGAAGACAACAGCGCGGTTCTGAAAAGGATCACGCCAAGTGGATTGCCGAACGCGTCCGCCCAAGTTTGGCGGCTATTCTCACCAGGTCAGCGAGGGAGTCGGCCCTCATCTTCTGCATACTCGGCCTCGATGCGCTTTAACCCGTAAACGCCTGACCAGTATTCGCGCAGCGCGACTTATGCGTGAAAGACTGGAACGCGTGGGAGACACAGCCTAGCGGCCATTCTCACCAGGTCGGCGAGCGAATCGGCCTGCATCTTTTGCACTACCTTGCCGCGGTGGGCCTTCACTGTGATCTCACTGATCCCGAGTTCCCAGGCAACTTGTTTATTCAACAGGCCAGAGACTACCAACGCCGTAACCTGACGTTCGCGACAGGAAAGGGACGCGTAACGGTCCCGGAGCTGCTGCATGTCCGCCTGGTGCCGAAGAGCCATACGGCTGCGGTTGAGTCCGTCGCGGATCGCCTCTAACAGAACGTCATCGCTAAAGGGCTTCGTCAGAAATTCGAGCGCCCCCCGCCTTCATCGCCTGCACTGTTATCGGCACATCCCGGTGGCCCGTGATGAAGATGATCGGCATCTCGGGGCGTTCGACAGCGACGCGCTTCTGTAGTTCAAGACCGTTGAGGTCCGGAAGAGAGTAGTCTCGCAGAAGTCAGAGACCGGTCACCCCAGTAGCTTCCCAACGAGCCAGTAATCGACACTGAACCTTCCCGGACCGGAGCAGATCAGCCAGATAAAGAAGAGCACGTACAGGATTTCCGGAAGGTAAAGGAAATCGTCGAGCCAGTTAAG
>Ga0209274_10000436_pt1 | contig 26099 bp, 19 predicted proteins | sample HubBroMetageREF1_FD_188343 | JGI IMG/M metagenome (GOLD analysis project Ga0209274, IMG submission 188343) | Reference soil microbial communities from the Hubbard Brook experimental Forest, New Hampshire, USA - Hubbard Brook CCASE Soil... | ecosystem: Environmental > Terrestrial > Soil >...
CGTCCTTGTCGCCATTGACCGCGCGCAGCAGGCTGCTCGGCAGCGTGCGATTGCCGTTGGCCTGGCAGGAAGTCAGATTGAACTCGGTCGTATACATGACGCCGTCGCCCATGCCCCAGACGGCCTTGACGTTGGAATTGAAGTTCTGGGCCTGGGTACCCATGACCGCGCCCTGGCTGAAGCCGCCGACGAGAATGCCCATGGTGCAATCGACGTTCGACTTGGCGCACAGCGCCGTGATGGCACTGGTGGAGCTGGTCGGGCTGAAGATGCATTCGGCCTTGGCCTGGATCTGGGCGCAATCGCCGAACGTGGCGCTGTTATATTCGATCGTGGCTGCGACATAGCCGAGATTGGCCATGCTTTGCACCGCGAGCGTGGCCGAGGCATTGGTAAAGGTCTCGGTCGTGCCGACCATATAGACGAAGAGCGGGAAGGGACCACCAGTCGAGGGTTCCTCACCGTCGATGCTGTCCTTCGTGTTGCAATCGTTGCTGTTGGCTCCGGCGCCGTCGTAGCTCGCGGTGAAGCTCGTTGTCGCCGCCCGGGCCGTTCCTGTCATCAAAGCCAGCGTCAGGACCAAACACATCACCAGACTGCTCTTCCCGATTACTTTTTTCATAGCTGCTCTCCCTAGTCCTTTTCTTTCATTTGCTCGATACGGCACGGATGACGACATCCGCACTGCGGCCCTCGGCCGGCCGCAGTTGGCCCGAACGGCGGTTTGCGACCGCCGATCGGGTGAATTCCACGAGGTTTCGTTTCGGCCTGCTCGCCTCCGGGGGGCCGATCAACGGTTCCCCGCTCGGCTCCAGCATTTCTCCAGGATTGCAGGACACCATCACGGCCGCCGAAAAGTCCGGCCCTTCAGGTAGGAATTCGACAGAACCTTCGCGAGATCGGTACCTCCAATTCTCCGTCACAATATCCAACTGGGTTCCAATTTCAATACAATTTTAACAAAAAGAGTCGAATCGTCGGTTTCGCTGATGCGAACAATGGTGCACTGCCGCAAAAAATCAGAGATTCTGTGCTGCCGCTGCGTCGTGACTTGGTTGATTTCAGTAGTATTGCGGGAATGTCGGAACTATACTGCTTTTTTTGGTTGCCGACCCGGGGCGACCGGCAGTCGGGAAGATCGTTCGTTCACGCCTGATCGGGCTCGAGGCGACCACGGATGAACGCTTCGACGCGCCGGACCTCGGCGACCGCGCGGGCGACCAGGTGTTGCGACAGGATCGGGTCGCCGTCGCGCGCGGTGCGGTCCAACTCTGCGTATAATTCAGCGAGCGGGACGGCCGCAGCACATCGTGCCTCGCCCGTGGCGCCATGGGCGGCCGCCTTGATAGTCGCGGGATCGCCGCCCGACACGGCGCCCACCACCTCCGACAGCGAGGCCTCGGCGGCAATGAGAAACTCGCCCAGCACCTCGTCCAACATTTCCGGTTCGTCCTCGCCCAGGATTTCCCCGAGAGCCGCCAGATCGATGGCGGGCGCCCCGCTTCCGCCGTCGCCTCGAGGGAAAGGCCCGGCGGCGATGCCCGGCGCCGAGGGCCCGAGCCACCGGATCAGCATCGCGGCCAGCCGATCCATGGTCACGGGCTTGCTGATGAAATCATCCATGCCGGCCGCGATGCACTGGTCGGCGTCCTCCCGGAAGGCGTTTGCCGTGAGCGCGATCACCGGCACCCGCCGATCCTTCGCTTCCGCGGCTTCGCGCAGGCGGAGCGCGCGCGTGAAATCATAGCCGTTCATTTCCGGCATCGAGCAGTCGCACAGAATGAGGTCGAAATCTTGCCGCCCGAGGATCGCCAGGCCTTCGACGCCATTGGCCGCCAGCGCGCAATCGGCGCCGAGCTTCTTCAGCTGTTTCTGGATGACCTTCTGATTGACCTGGCGGTCCTCCAGGACCAGGACCCGCGTGCCGCGGATGGTGGGGCCCAGAACCGATATCACTTCCGCCTGCCGCGCCGCGAGGCGATCACGGGCGCGGGTATGGCCGATCAGAAAGCGGATGTTGCGATCGAGGTAGTCGGCACAGCCGTCGGGCGGGATCACCGCGGCAAACCCCTGGCGCAACCCGAACCGCGGGGCCGAGCCGGCCCGGTAGAGCAACGGGACGACGTGTTCGGCTCTCAGCCGGCGTGCCGTGTCGGAGACGTCGTCGGTGCTGCGGCCTTGGACGATGACGGCCAGATCCACTTGCGGCCCGGGGCCGTTCTCCCGCTCCACGGCGACGGCGAGGGCCGAGCGGCCGGTCGCCCTGACCACGGCGGCGCCGCGCGAGCGGAAATAGGCCTCGAGCGCCGTCGTCGCGCCGTCGTCGCGGCCGATCACCAGCACCCTAGTCGACGCCAAGTCGGCCCGCACGGCCGGCGGCCCCGGCCGGACGACGGCGACCGGTAGTGTGAACCAGAAGGTGGCACCCTCGCCGGGCGTGCCTTCGCAGCCGATCGTGCCGCCGAACGCCTCGACCAGACTCTTGCAGATGGAGAGGCCCAGGCCGGTCCCGTCCGGCCCGTCGGCGAGGGTCCGTTCCTGGGTGAACGGTTCGAACAATCGGGTCGCCCCGATCGGATCGAACCCGCGCCCGGAATCGTGGACATCGAAGCGCAACTCGCAAATATCCTGGCTCAGGGCGCGGGCGGCGAGGCTGATCTGGACGCCGCCGCGGTCGGTGAATTTGACGGCGTTGCCGATCAAATTGAGCAAAATCTGGCGAACCCGCATCCCGTCGCCACGCGCCAGGCTCGGAACGCCCGGACCGAAGGTGGCGGCGATGAAAATCTCCTTCTGCCGCCCGATGCTCTGGAGCATGTCGACGGCCTCTTCGACCAGGGCGACCGGGTCGATTTCGCCGATCTCGGTGGTGAGCTTGCCCGCCTCGATCTTGGAGAAATCGAGGATGTTGGCGATCAGGCCGAGCAGCGCCTTGGCGGCGGTGTCGGCATCGTCGATGATTTCCAGCTGTTCCGTGTCGAGCCCGGTCAGAGCCAGGAGTTCGAGATTGCCGATCAAGCCGTTCAGCGGCGTCCGGATCTCGTGGCTCATGGTCGAAAGGAACTCGGACTTGGCGATCGTGGCTTGCCGGGCCGCTTCCGCGAGTTTCACCTCGGACAAATCCATGATCACGATCGGCACCCGCCGCGCGTCCTCCTCGGTCCGGGGAATCCGCAGGGAATATACGACCTGGATCGGTGTTCCCCCGGCTACCAAATATTCGGACTGACGAATATGCATGTTTCCTTGGAGAATCGCCTCCGCCGTGTCGATGATGTTGGTTGTCTGCTTGCCGATCTCGTGCAGCGAGAGCACGCCGAACATCCGCAAGGCGGCCGCGTTGGCGTTGTTGATGCGGATCCCGTCGACCAACTGGGCCAGACGTTCGTCGGAATCCTCGAGATAGCGCCTGAGATCACGCACTCCGGCGCGCTCGAGGCCTTGAACCGCCCGAAACAACCCCGAGAAATCATAGTCGATGATGGCAGCGTCGGAATTGTCGAACAAATCTTCGAAGATGCGGCGGCTTTCGACATTCTCCCGCTGAGCCTCGATCCGCTCGGTCACGTCACGGAAGACGATGACCACGCCCGCCGTCTGCCCTTCGCGGTCGTGGATCGGGGCGTCACATTTCTCGATCGGAATCTCCTGGCCGTCAGGGCGGATGAAGACACAGTTGGAGCGCAAGCGGACGGGCCGGTTCTGCCCGATCGCCATCTCGATCAGACTCGGGACGGTTTGGTGGCTGCCGGCGTCGAGCAAGCGGAGAACCTCGGTCACGGGCCGGCCGATCGCTCCCTCGCGCGTCCAGCCGGTCATCTCCTCTGCAACGGCGTTGAGGAAGGTGATGCCGCCCGAAATGTCCGTGCAGATGACGGCATCGCCGATCGAATTCAGGGTCACTTGCGCGCGTTCCATCTCCACGAACAGCGCATCTTCCATGATCTTGCGTTCGGCCGCGTAGTGGAGCGCGCGGAGCAGGCCGCGTGCCTCGATCTGGCCTTTGACGAGGTAATCCTGGGCCCCGTGCTGCAAGGCCTGGACCGCCAGCGATTCGTCGTCCGAGCCGCTGAGGATCACCAACGGGACCCGGGGGGCGGCGGCATGGGCTCGCCGGACAGCTTCCAGGCCCCCTACGTCGGGCAGTCCGAGGTCGAGGAGGATCAAATCGGTCTTGTGCGCCGCGAGGTGGCGTTCGGCTGCCGCCATGCAATTCACATGAGTCAAGGCAGTGTCGTTGGGCGGCGGCTCGCGCAGCATTTCCCGGAGCAGGACCGCATCCCCGGGATTGTCCTCGATCAGGAGAACTTCTCTGAGCGGCTCGAGACTCTTCAATTCAGCGGGCGCTGCGGCAGTCTGGCCTTGGTCAGCCAGAAGTCGTTGATGCTCTTCACGACCCCTTCGAATTCGTCGAGCTGCACCGGCTTGGTCAGGTAACAATTCGCCTGGAGCTGGTAGCTCTTCAAGATATCCGCCTCGGCCTCCGAGGTGGTCAGGACGATGGTCGGAATTGTTTTCAGGCTGTCGTCCATCTTGACGCTGGCCAGAACTTCGCGACCGTCCATTTTCGGGAGATTCAGATCCAGCAGGATGAAATCCGGCCGAGGAGCGCCGCTATACCGACCCTCGCGCCGCAGGAAAGCCATCGCCTCCACCCCGTCGGACGCCACGTGCAATCGGATCGACGGGTTGGCGTCGCGAAAGGATTCCTGGGTCAGCCGCACGTCGCCGGGGCTGTCTTCGACCAAGAGAACCTCGATAGTCATCATTCATCCTTTGCTGGATTTGGTGCGTTCGTCGCGCCGGGGGCCAGGGTGAACCGAAAAACCGAACCGTGGCCGGGTTCCGACTCGACCGACATGGTACCGCCGTGCCGCTCGACGATTTTCTTGCAGATCGCCAGGCCGATGCCGGTGCCGTCGAACTCGTCCCGTTTGTGTAGCCGCTGGAACATCCCGAATATGATCTCGAAATACTTCGAGTCTATTCCCAGGCCATTATCCCGAACTGAAAAAATCCACTTGTGCTCGCTGCCCATCGATGCCGAAATACTCACCAGTGGGACGGTCTTATTTTGGTACTTTATCGCGTTTCCGACCAGGTTCTGGAACAGATTGACCAATTGTCCTTCATCGGCGAGGACGGTGGGCAAGGGGTCGTGCGTAACGACCGCGCCGCTGTCTTCGATGGCGATATTCAGGTTTCTGAGCGCCTGGAGCAGCGCGCTTTCGCTGGAGGTCTGGGCCAGGTCCCTGCCCTTGGTTCCGATGCGCGAATAGGCCAGGAGATCCTGGATCAATTTCTGCATCCGACTGGCGCCGTCGACGGAAAAAGCGATGAACTCGTCGGCCTCGGCACCGAGCTTTCCCTTGTACCGTCGCGCCAGAAGCTGGGTGTAGCTGGCGACCATCCGCAGCGGTTCCTGCAGATCGTGCGAGGCGATATAGGCGAACTGGCCCAGTTCCTCGTTCGATCGGTTCAATTCGGTGATCTTGGCGGCCAGATGCGCCTCCGCAGCCTTGCGCAGGCTGATATTGCGGATCGCCGCCGTCACCAGGATCCCGTCGGGGTTTTCCAGCGGGCTCAGCATGATCTCGATCGGAAACACGCTCTTGTCTTTTCGCCGGCCGGTGAGTTCGATCCCGGTCCCGATCTGCTGCGCCAGCGCATCGGCGGTGGAACGCAGATCGTCGGCGAGGAGCCGCTCGGCGAAGCCCTCGGGAATGATGTTCGTCACCTGCTGGCCGAGGAGTTCGTCGCGGCGATAGCCGAACTGGGTCTCGGCCTGGACGTTGAGGAGGACGATCTCGCCGCGCTGGTTCACGACCAACATGGCATCCGGAGCGGCCTCCAGAAGACCGCGATAGCGGCCCTCCATTTGCGCCAGATACTTTTCCGCAGTCTTGCGGACGCTGATATCGCGGATCGCGGCCGTTACCAGAATGCCCTCGGCGTTCTCCAGCGGGCTCAGCATGATCTCGATCGGAAAGGCGCTATCGTCTTTTCGCCGCCCGGTGAGTTCGATTCCAGTGCCGATCTGCTGCGCCAGCGCGTCGGCCGTGGAGCGGAGATCGTCGGCGATCAGCCGTTCCGCGAATCCTTCGGGAATGATGTTCGTCACCTTCTGGCCGAGGAGTTCGTCCCGGCGATAGCCGAACTGGGTCTCCGCCTGAACGTTCACCAGGACGATTTCGCCGGCCTGGTTGACCACGACCATCGCATCCGGGGCGGCCTCGAGCAGGCCGCGGTAACGGCCTTCCATCTGCGCCAGATGCTTTTCCGCGGCCTTGCGCACGCTGATATTGCGGATCGCCGCCGTCACCAGGATGCCGTCGGCGTTTTCCAGCGGGCTCAGCATGATCTCGATCGGAAAGACGCTGTCGTCCTTGCGCCGGCCGGTGAGTTCGATGCCCGTCCCGATCTGCTGGGCCAGCGCGTCGGCCGTGGAGCGCAGATCGTCGGCGATCAGCCGTTCGGCGAAACCCTCGGGAATGATGGTGCGGACTTGCTGGCCCAGGAGTTCGTCGCGGCGATAGCCGAACTGGGTCTCGGCCTGGGCGTTGACGAGGACGATTTCGCCGCGGTGGTTGACCACGACCATCGCATCCGGGGCGGCCTCGAGCAGGCCGCGGTAACGGCCCTCCATCTGCGCCAGATGTTTTTCGGCGGTCTTCCGCACGCTGATATTGCGGATCGCCGCCGTCACCAGGATGCCGTCGGCGTTTTCCAGCGGGCTCAGCATGATCTCGATCGGAAAGACGCTGTCGTCCTTGCGCCGGCCGGTGAGTTCGATGCCCGTCCCGATCTGCTGGGCCAGCGCGTCGGCCGTGGAGCGCAGATCGTCGGCGATCAGCCGTTCGGCGAAACCCTCGGGGATGATGGTGCGGACTTGCTGGCCCAGGAGTTCGTCGCGTCGATAGCCGAACTGGGTCTCGGCCTGGACGTTGACGAGGACGATCTCGCCGCGCTGGTTGACCACGACCATCGCATCCGGGGCGGCCTCGAGCAGGCCGCGGTAACGGCCCTCCATCTGTGCCAGATGCTGTTCCGCGGCATTGCGCATGCCGAACTCGTCGAGCGCCGCGGCCATCGCCGGAGAGAGGGTGGAACTCATCGCGGGTCGCCGGACTGTCGACGCTTCCCGCTAGACGACGTGGGAATGTCGGCGGTGCCGCGTGTGTCGCCTCGACGGGAACGCGCCATGCCGGCCTCCTGCCCAAAGATCGGCCTACCCTATCCTAAAAGGGGTATGCCAGCAGGTTCGGAATCTACTCACGCGCGTCAATGGCGAGGCCGACCGGGGCAGATCGGGCGAACGGGGCCGGTTCCGCTCAGTTCTGTCCCGTGGCTGTGCTCAGCACCCTTTGCCAATCCTCGTAAGTGAATGGCTCGATCTTACGGCCGTCGAGAAAGAAGGTGGGCGTGGAATCGACGCCCGAATCATGGCCGGACTGACCCGAGGCGGCGCTGGCCCTGGCCAGAGACTGGTCGGCCAGGCATGCCCGGACTTTAGCCTCGCCGAGTCCGGCCAGTCGGCCCAGCATGACGAAATGTGCGGCTGGGCTGGGAGCCGGCACCCAGGCGGACTGGCTGCGAAAGAGGCTGTCGAGGAAGGCCCAGAAGCGCTGGTCGCCGCTGCAATGGGCGAACTGGAACGCCAGCAGATCGACCTGATCGCGCGGCAGATCGCGAAAGACGAAACGGATTTTACCGGTCTCGATCCAGTCCGATTTGAGCCGCGGCAGAATGGTCAGCTCGAAGGCGGCGCAATGCGGACAGGTGAGGGAGCCATATTCGATCACGGTGATCGGCGCATCGGCCCGTCCCAGGGTTTGATCGGCCGGGCCGGCCGGCGGCACGGGCTTGTCCGCGGCACCGAGGGCCAGGGCGGCGAGCAGGAGCAGGGCGAAGCGGAAGGGCCGGTGCAAGAGTGCCTCCTGGAGTGGATCGACCCGACGATCGACCGGCGCGCGGGCGGCTCCCATCCGGCTCCGCGGCCTCGATACGCTATTGGAACAGGACCCCGACGATTTCGTAACTCTTGGCGCCGCGCGGCGTCGTGACCTCGACGCTCTCGCCCAGCGCCTTGCCGATCAGGGCCCGGCCCAGCGGCGAGGTGACCGACAGCATGCCTTGCTTGATATCGGCTTCGTCCTCGCCGACCAGTTGGTACTTGGTCTCTTCGTCGGTCTCTTCATCGGCCAGGACCACGGTAGCACCGAATTTGACGGCGCTGCCGTTCAGCTTTTTCACGTCGATCACTTCGGCGCGCGCGATCTTGTCCTCGAGTTCGAGCACGCGGCCTTCGATGAAGGATTGGCGCTCGCGCGCAGCATGGTATTCGGCGTTCTCCGAGAGATCGCCATGCTCGCGCGCCTCGGCGATGGCGCGGATCACGGCCGGGCGATCGACGGTCTTGAGCCGGCGCAACTCTTCTTGCATCCGGCTGAAACCGGTCACGGTCATTGGAACTTTGATCATCGACGGTAAAGCCTGACCTGAGAGTGCGGCAATTCGGATTGACACGCGCCGCCTGCAGGCGGCCAGTCCGGCCGTCTCACGCGGACGGCCTAACAAAATAGGACTGCAGCGGTGCGACTTCAAGACTGCCGCTCGTCAAAGCCTGAATTGCTTCGACCGAGGCGCGCGCGCCCGCGACCGTCGTGTAATAGGGGATGGCATGAGTGAGAGCCGTCCGCCGGATCGAGAAGCTGTCGGCGACGGCCTGAGTCCCGTCGGTGGTGTTGAACACCAAGTCGATGCCGCCGCTCATCATCCGGTCGACGATGTGGGGGCGGCCTTCCAGGACCTTGTTGACGGTCTCGACCGGCAGCCCGGCGGCACGCAGATGCTGGGCCGTGCCGCGGGTCGCGACCAGGGCGAACCCCATCTCGACAAGGCGCCGGCAGGGTTCGGTCACGGCATCCTTGTCGCCGTCGCGGACCGAGACGAAGACTGTGCCGCGCAAGGGCAGCGACACGCCGCTACCCAATTGAGACTTGGCGAAGGCGCGGCCGAAATTGGCGTCGAGCCCCATGACCTCGCCGGTCGAGCGCATTTCCGGCCCGAGGATGAGATCGACGCCGGGGAAGCGATTGAACGGGAACACGGCTTCCTTGACCGCGACATGGCCGGTGGCCGGACGAACCGTATCGAAGCCCGAGAGGTGTTCGCCGGCCATGATTCGCGCCGCGATCTTGGCGATCGGCACGCCGGTCGCCTTGGCGACGAAGGGTACCGTACGGCTGGCCCGGGGATTGACCTCCAGCACATAGACGTCGCCGCTCTTGATTGCGAATTGCACATTCATCAGGCCGACCACGCCGAGGGCGAGCGCCATGAGGGCAGTCTGCTGCTCGATCTCGGCGATGATCGCGGGCGAGAGCGAATAGGGCGGCAGGGAACAGGCGCTGTCGCCCGAGTGAATCCCGGCCTCTTCGATATGTTCCATGATCCCGGCGATATAGACGGTCCGGCCGTCGCTGACGGCATCGACATCGACTTCGATGGCGTCGCTGAGATATCGGTCGAGCAGGATCGGGCTCGAGCCGGAGACCTTGACGGCATTGGCCATATAGCGCCGCAGACTGGCCATGGTGTGGACGATCTCCATGGCGCGGCCGCCGAGCACATAGGAGGGCCGGATGACCAGCGGAAAACCCAACGCCTCGGCGACCGCCTCGGCTTCCTCGAGCGAATGGGCGGTGCCGTTGGCTGGCTGGCGGAGCCCGAGATCGCCCAGGAATTTCTGGAACCGCCGGCGGTCTTCGGCCAGATCGATGGCATCGGGCGAGGTCCCGAGGATGGGAATATCCGCCGCTGCGAGAGCGGCGGCGAGCTTCAGCGGGGTTTGTCCGCCGAACTGAACGATGAGCCCGAGCACGGTGCCGTTGCGCTGTTCGACCCGGACCAGTTCGATCACATCCTCGGCCGTCAGCGGCTCGAAATAGAGCCGGTCCGAGGTGTCGTAATCGGTCGAGACGGTTTCCGGATTGCAATTGACCATGATCGTCTCGATGCCGGCTTCGCGCAGGCTGTAGGCGGCATGGACGCAGCAATAATCGAATTCGATGCCTTGGCCGATCCGGTTCGGCCCGCCGCCCAGGATCAGCACTTTTCGCCTGGCAGTCGGGTCGGATTCGTCTTCGGCCGGGGTCAGCCCACAGCCCTCGTAGGTCGAATACATGTAGGGCGTCTGCGAGGCGAATTCGCCGGCGCAGGTATCGATGCGCTTATAGACAGGATGAATGGCGAGGGCGATCCGCCGCCGCGCCACCGCCGCCTCGTCCAGCCGCCCGAGTTCGGCCAGCCGGGCATCGCTGAAGCCCTGCTGCTTCAGGGCATGGAGACCGGCGGCATCGTCGGGCAGTCCCTCGGCCTCGATCCGCGACTCCGCGGCGACGATGTCCTGGATCTGCGCCAGGAACCAGGGATCGTATTTGCAGGCTGCATGGATCTCGGCCAATGTCAGGCCCTGGCGGAAAGCCTGGGCGATCACGAGCAGCCGGTCGGGGGTCGGCTGGGTCAGTGCGGCGCGGACCGCGTCCTTGCCGCCGGCGATCTGGATGTCGTTGAAGCCGGTCAGGCCCGTCTCCAGCGAGCGCAGCGCCTTCTGGACGCTCTCGGCGAAGGAGCGGCCGATCGCCATGCATTCGCCGACCGATTTCATCGAGGTCGAGAGCAGGGGCTCGGCGCCGGGGAACTTCTCGAAGGCGAAGCGCGGAATCTTGGTGACGATGTAGTCGATCGTCGGTTCGAACGAGGCCGGGGTGACGCCGGTGATCTCGTTCTGGAGTTCGTCCAGCGTATATCCGACCGCGAGCAGGGCCGCGACTTTGGCGATCGGAAAACCAGTGGCCTTGGACGCCAGTGCCGAGGAGCGGCTGACCCGCGGATTCATCTCGATCACGACCAGCCTGCCATCTGCGGGGTTGACCGCGAACTGGACGTTCGAACCGCCGGTATCGACGCCGATTTCGCGCAGCACCGCCAGCGAGGCGTCGCGCATCAGCTGATATTCCTTATCGGTGAGGGTCAACGCCGGGGCGACGGTGACGCTGTCGCCCGTATGCACGCCCATCGGATCGATGTTCTCGATCGAGCAGACGATGATGCAATTATCCGCCTGATCGCGGACCACCTCCATCTCGAATTCCTTCCAGCCCAGCACCGATTCCTCGATCAGCACCTGGTGCGTCGGCGAGGCCCGCAAGCCGCCGCCGACGATTTCACGGAACTCTTCGAGATTGTAAGCGATGCCGCCGCCGGTGCCGGCGAGCGTGAAGGACGGCCGGATGATCGCGGGCAACCCCACCATATCGAGGGCGGCGCGCGCTTCCTCGAGGGAATGGGCCAGGCGCGAGCGTGGCGAGGCGAGGCCGATCCGGTCCATGGCGTTGCGGAACAAGAGCCGATCTTCAGCCATGGCGATGGCCTCGGCCTTGGCCCCGATCAGTTCCACCCCGTATTTCGCGAGCGTCCCGTCCTCGACCAGAGCCATCGCGACATTGAGCGCCGTCTGGCCGCCCATGGTCGGCAGCAGCGCGTCGGGACGCTCGGCGGCGATCACCTTCGCCACCATCGCCGGTGTGATCGGCTCGATATAGGTGGCGTCGGCCAGATCCGGATCGGTCATGATCGTCGCCGGATTCGAATTCACCAGAATGATGCGGTAGCCCTCGCGCTTGAGCGCCTTGCAGGCCTGGGCGCCCGAATAGTCGAATTCGCACGCCTGGCCGATGATGATCGGACCCGCGCCGATGATCAGGATCGAGGCGATGTCGGTGCGCCTAGCCATGCCGGACCGCCTTCTGGTCGATGAGCCCGATGAAGCGCTCGAAGAGATAATGGCTGTCTTGCGGTCCGGGCGAGGCTTCGGGGTGATATTGGACCGAGAAGACCGGCTGGCCGGTCACGCTCAAGCCCTCGTTGCTGCCGTCGAAGAGCGACACATGGGTCGCCGCGACATCGGCGGGCAGGCTCTCGGGCTCTACCCGGAAGCCGTGATTCTGGCTGGTGATCTCGACCTTTCCGGTCGCCAGATCCTCGACCGGATGGTTGGCGCCGCGATGGCCCTGCGCCATCTTGGTGGTACGGCCGCCCAGTGCCAGCGCCAGCAGCTGATGGCCGAGACAGATGCCGAAGACCGGCATTCCGGTCCGGATCAGCTGTCGGATCACCGGTACGGCGTAGCGGCCGGTCGCGGCCGGATCGCCCGGGCCGTTCGAGAGGAACACGCCGTCGGGCCGGTGGCGCAGGATCTCTTCGGCGGTCGCAGTTGCCGGCACGACCGTGACCCGGCAGCCGTGATCGGCCAGCATGCGCAGAATATTGCGCTTGGCGCCGTAATCGACGGCGACGACATGGCGTTTCGGCGTCCCGAGCCGGCCGTAGCCGCGACCCAGATGCCAACGCGTCTCGGTCCAGTCGTAGCTCTGGCGCGTGGTTACCTCGATCGCCAGATCCATGCCTTCCAGTCCGGGCCAGGCGCGAGCACGGGCGAGCAGATCCTCGGGATCGATCAGGCCGTCGGGGGCGTGACACAGGGCGCCGTTGGGGGCACCGCCATCGCGAATGCGGCGGGTCAGCGCCCGCGTGTCGAGCCCGGATATTCCGACCAGATCGTTGGATTTCAGCCAGGTCTCGAACGGCTGGAGCGCCCGCCAATTCGACGGCTGGGTGATGTCGGCGCGGATGACCAGGCCCCGCGCGGCAGGGGTGGTGGTCTCGACATCCTCGGCATTGGCGCCGGTGTTGCCGATATGGGGAAAGGTGAAGGTGACGATCTGACCGGCATAGGAGGGGTCGGTCATGATTTCCTGATAGCCGGTGATCGAGGTGTTGAAGCACACTTCGCCGACCCGGATGCCGGCGGCACCGATGCCCCGCCCCCAGAAGACGCGGCCGTCGGCGAGGACCAGTGCTGCGGTAGCCCCGGACGGGCGCGGCGGCGAGGCAGGCGACTCGGTCACGGGGGCGAGCTCCTTGGAGCAGAAGGGGCGGTGCGCGCACGCCTGCCGGTGTCCCTCGGCGCGGCACCCGGTGCCGCGCGAATGACGCCGCAAGCGTGACCGACCGACCTCTTTCGGGGTCACCGGGACGCCGTTCGCCCCGGTGAGCCTGTCGAGTAACCTCCGACCCGCCCCGCCGTCAAGGGTGAGATCACAGCGATGCGGGAGGCGCAGGGTTCGGGGACGCGATTTGGGGGTGAAACTGGTCCGTCCCCCGTCGCCTGCGCCCGCAATCCGTCCACCATAGCCCCAGGAAATCCCGCGGAAAGCCAATACGCCCGCCCAGTGGCCGCGAACCGGGGCCAGGTCGGCAACCTCGATCCATGTTACGCTCGGCGACATGAGTGTGTCGGCAAATCGACCGATGACCCTGGCCGAGTTCCTCGCCCAGGAAGCACGCCAGGGTCACCGGGTCCCCGCGCACTTCCAATAACTCCCTATATTCATTCAGAAAACCTCTCAACCATTGCCCTCTTGATGCCGTTCCGCCCCCGGGAATGGCCCGAGAACCCCCTCTTTTCGGGCCATTCCCGGGGGCAGGCACGCCACTCCTCCGCGACCGCGACACTCGCACGCCACTGACACAGCTCGCTTCCCGAGATAGCGCCTCTTTGTGCTCGACGCCATCGGCGCCGGACCGACGCTGTTGTGCGATTCGAGTGAGTTCGGCTCAGAACCGTCCGGGTGAGCTATCGGCCCACACCGGCGAACCAGGCCGCAGTGCCCCCCTTCCAACAGGGAGGGCGCCATGACGTAGGCCATCATGGGGCGCTCGAGCACGCCCTTCAAAAGCACATAACCGCGCCGGGGCGGGGCGCGGTCACGTTTGGTCGATCAGGGAAATCAGCTCTAGCAAGTCTGATTCTCCCTGATCGATCGGCGGAAGGCAAGGCCAAAATGCGCAGCGGTTCTCAATGCGATCGAATCTCATTCGCATGGTTCTGCGGCCTGGTTTTGGTTTTTTGGGTGCGACGGAACGACTCGGGTTTCGGTTATGGGGTTGGCAAATCGGAGTTTATGGGATTCCAAGACGGGATGCGCCTTTTGGAGTCCCTTCTTGGTTCGTTGCGGCGGTGCTTGGCCGGGTTTCCGGACAAGCGCCGGGGTCTGAACGTGAGCTACCCGATGGCGGATATCGGGATGGCGGCGTTTTCGGTATTTTTCATGCAGAGCCCGTCGTTTCTGGCCCATCAGCGCCGGTTTGAAGAGGGCTATGGTCGGTCCAACTGCGGGAGTTTATTCGGCCTGACGAAGATTCCGAGCGACAACCATATTCGCGGCATGCTGGATCCAGCGTCGCCGGACCTGCTGCATCCGGTGTTCGATGCGGTGATCGACGGCCTCGCACGCTTCTCGAGCGGGCTCGACGCCTTCCGCCGCTTGGGTGGTCACACGCTGATCGCGCTGGACGGCACACAGTGCCATTGTTCCAAGACTATCCATTGCCCACGCTGCTCGACGAGGGCCAGGGGCAAGGGCGAGACGGAATATTACCACGCCATGCTGGCGGCGACCCTGGTGGCGCCAGGACACGACAAGGTCATCCCGTTGCCGCCGGAATTCATCACCCCCCAGGACGGGGCGGAGAAACAGGATTGCGAGAACAACGCGGCCAAACGCTGGCTCGCCGCCCATGGCCGGCGCTACGCCGCCATCCTCAACCCGATTTATCTCGGCGACGACCTGTTCTCGCGTCAACCGCTGTGCCAGGCGGTGCTGGACGAGGGCGGCCATTTCATCTTCGTGTGCAAGCCGTCATCCCACCCCACGATCGAGGGATATCTCACCGGCATCGAGGTCCCGAGCGTGGATATGACGGTCAAGCGCGGCAAGGAGCGCGTCGTCCACCGCTACCGTTGGCTGGGCGATGTGCCGCTGCGCGACGGCAAAGATGCGCTCCAGGTCAACTGGTTCGGAATCGAAATCATCAACTCGGCCGGAAAGACCACATATCGCAACAGCTTCGTCACCGATCTCCCCGTCGGTCCAGACACCGTCGTCGACCTCGCGGCGTGTGGCCGCGCAAGATGGAAAATCGAGAACGAAACCTTCAATGTTCTCAAAAACAACGGCTACAATCTCGAACACAATTTCGGCCACGGCAAAATCAACCTCGCGGCCACCTTGGCCAGCCTCAACCTGCTCGCCTTCGCCTTCCATACAGCCTGCGACATCGCAGACCAACTCTGGCAAAACGCCCGCGAAAAGCTAGGGCCGCGCTACAACTTCTTCAGCAAACTCGCCGCCATAACGGCCTACATCATCTTCCCGTCTTGGGACGATCTGTTGCTGACACTGGCCTTCGCAAAACCACCACCGCTCCCGCCCTGAATGCCACCAAATCACCCCCCAACACCCCAGAAAAACCCACCAACCACACCAAAATGTCAAAATGAGAATCGCTGGCCAGGCGGTAGGGTCAGGGTTTCGAATTCGGTTTACCGCCTGCAGCAGGCGGTGTCCGGCGAAGAATCGCCATCCGGCGAGGGGGATCGAGAATGCCCCGCCGAAGCCCGGATCATGGCGGGCCGCGGCCCGCAGTCTCGATGTCTGCCGGTTCGGTCGGGTTTGCCTCGGTCTCGGGCGGCCGGCATCTTCCGTAGGGGGAACCTTGCGCCCGGGTCCGGGCTTCTTCGAGTGCCCAGTCTTCCCGTTCCCAGCGCCGCCAATCCGGCCGGACCCCGAGATCCCAGAAGATCCGAGCGACGATCTCGCCGATCGGGCGCCGGCTGAAATCGTCGTAGCGCTCATATTCCCGCAGGCGCTCGGACAGCCCGCTGCCCAGATCGTAGCGCTCCTGGAGATCCTTGGTCTGGGATTCGATCCCCTGCTTGACGATGCGCTCGACCTTGGCCTTCTGCCGGGTCCGGCGCCGGGTCTCGAGCGCCGCCTCCCGCTCGGCCGCTGCAGCCAGATCGGCTGCCCGCTGGGATTCGGTGCGCTCCAGCCGATGCCGGTGCTCTTCGGCGAGCTTGGTCTCGAGGGCTATGTCGAGACGCACGGCGCGCGCGATGCAGGCGAAGAGGGCTGCGAAATCGCGGGGGCCCCCGGGCAGCGGATTCCCGGGCGACGTAGCCGCCTCCATGGCCTGGCACTCGATCGACCGGGCGATGTTCATGCCGATGCCGGTCAATTCCTCCAGCACCGCCATGTGCCGCTCATGCCGCGCCGCATCCGCGTCGCTGCACGAGCGGGCACGGCTCTCCGCCGGATCCGGCGACGGATCAGGCCCGGCCGGGTCGGCCGATGCGGGGCTGGTGGGGACGGTGCTCATGAACGAAAACGGACCTCGAATGGGGGGATCGGGAAAACTCTCTGGTGCGGCGGGACGGGGTTCGGGTCGGGCAGCTCTCTCGGCTGTGATGTTGAGTAGGGAATATGTAGGATTCCTTCCGGCTTGTCAATAAGAAAATTCCAGCACTCCCGCCTCTCCATCCGCATCGGCGGCGACGAGCGAGAGGCCGGGAAATGGCAGGGCAGGTTTGGAGACAGCGGGACGGAAAACCCGCATTTCGCCACGCCGTGCCGATCGGCCGGATTCGACCCACTCCGGCCGCAAGACGAATGGCCGAAGTCGCCGCATCGATGTCTGAAAGCGGCCACACGGCTTCCCACCCATGACGGTCAAAACTCCGCGCCGAAGTGACGTCTGCCGTCGAAAGTCGGCCAATCTCGGCCGGACGACGGCCATCGGGCGCGAAGGAGCGGGCGTCAGTCGGCGCCGGACTCCCGTTTCACGGGTTCGGCAATCCGCCGACCGATGACCGGGTTCGGGTCGAATTCCGAAAATCGAGCCGGGACCCTGCCTGCCAACCTCTCACGGCTCGTCTTCGAGCCGCTCCATATCGGCGTCGCTGAAGCCGAAATGATGGCCGATCTCATGGATCAGCACGTGCCGGACCACGTCGTAGAGATCCTCGCCCGTTTCGCACCAGTAATCGAGGATCGGCCGGCGATAGAGGAAGATCATGTCGAGATCGCTGGCCGTCGCCATCACGCTCTTGTGGGTCAGCGCCACGCCGCGATAGAGGCCCAGTATGTCGAAGGGGCTGTCCAGCCCCATCTCCTGCTCGATCTCTTCATCGGGGAACTCGTCGATGCGGATGACCACGTCGCCCAGGTGACGGGCGAGTTCCGCCGGGACGCAGCCGAGGGCCGTCCGGGCCAGGGCTTCGAGGTCGCCAGGGCTCGGGGCGAGGCGAAGGACGGCGTCCGGCATCATGGACCTCCCTTGATCTTCGGGCGTTGCTGTCTCAAGGATACGCCGCAACAAGATGGAAGGGATGCAGCATGATCCCAAGGCTCACCGGCGCCGCACGCGATGCGGCTTTGGCCGAACTCACCGGCTGGACCCTCCTCGAAACCCGCGACGCGATCGGGAAATCGTTCCGATTCAAGGATTTCGGGCGGGCCTTCGGGTTCATGACCCAGGTCGCCCTCATCGCCGAGAAGGCCGATCATCATCCGGAGTGGTTCAATGTCTACAGCAAGGTCGATATCGTGCTGACGACCCACGACGCCGGCGGCCTCTCGTTGCGCGACATCGCGCTGGCAAAGGCGATCGACGCCGTCCTCGCACCCGAACCCGGATAGCGTCGCCCGCGGTTGCTCCCGCCTCACTCGGTCTCCTGCTAGCGGACCGGCTCGACCGAGATCGCTTCGCGGCCCTTCGGAGTCTCGACGACCCGCATGGCGACCGGTTGGCCTTCGGGCAGATCCGCGAGGCCGGCCGCCTGCAGGATGGAGATGTGGACGAACACGTCCTTGCCGCCATCCTCGCCGGCGATGAAGCCGAAGCCCTTGTCGCGGTTGAACCACTTGACCGTGCCCGACATCGGGATCGCGGTCGAGGGGTCGGGGCCGCGGCGCGGCCCACGCGGGGCGATACCGCCGCCCGTTCGCGGGGGGATGGGGGTCGCGGTGCTGTCGTCGATGTCCAGCACCTTGGTGACCTGGGCGCCCTTGGCCCCTTGCCCGATCTGGATCCGGAGCTTGGCGCCCGGCGCGATCGTCTCGCGGCCGACGGCCTGCAGTTGGCCGATATGCAGGAAGGCATCACCCGACCCATCGGCCAGCTCGGTGAAGCCGAACCCCTTCTCGGCGTTGAACCACTTCACCGTGGCCTCGACGATCGGACCCGGAACGGCCTGGCTCTCGCCGGCGAACGGTCGGGCCGGACGCGGCGCACTCGCCGGCGGCTCATAGACTGGCGGCATGTCGTCGTCGAAGCCGCGGCGCCTCGGCCCGCGGAAATCCCTGCCCTTGCCCATTTTCTCCACCCATTCGCGTCACTCGCCGGCGGCACGTGCCCGATTGCCTGAACGAGGATCGCCGCATTTCGCTTCGAACCCCTCTGCGCCATCCGTTCCCCGCTTCCTTCCCTTTTTAGCATGGTCTGCCGAGAAAGGGACGGGAGTTTCGCGGCGCGCAGCACAGAATTCACTCTCGAGGTCAAGCGCTATGCCAATGGTGCGGCGAAATTCCCATGGCATTATGCATCTCGAGGGCGGAACTTGACAATCCCGACTTCGCGCGCGCCGGCCGGCGAATTGCAGCCGTCCGTCCCTGCCGGGCGGAGCGAGTCGGCACCGGAAAGGGCCGTCGCGGCGGGTCGGAGCCTGTGACGATTTGTCCGATCCCTGGAACCTGGCCGTGCTGGGTCGAGCCCGGAACGGTGGGATCGCACAGTGATCCCGAGGGGATCGAGGGAGCGCTGGCCGCCGGACAATCTTCTGGCAATTTTCGGCGATTCGCCTTCCGAATCTTGGGGATACTCGATAACACATTGTATTTGATTAAATTTGTCGGCGACGCCGGCCCGCGGACGGCACTTGCGATGGCCCTTGGCATCGCCGCGACTCGGCGCTAAAGTCCCCCCAATGTCAATAACGTGCTTCGGAGGAAGCCATGACCGAGGACTCACGGGCATTCGATGCGCCCGCCCGGCAAGCGGCTGAAGACCGCGCCATCATCGATCATCTCGTCAAGACCTTCCATGCCGATCCGGATCCACAACCCGCGCCGCGCTCCCGCGGCCAGGTCTCGGCCCGCATTCGCCGGCAATGGACTCCGGAAAGCCGTGCCATGCTAGGAATGATGTAAGCATCCCGAAACTGGGAGCTGCGAGTCCCGGTGCCCCGCACCGGACCCATCACCTGGAGGCAGCGTGAAATTCATCTGCGATGCGCCGGGCGGCAAGAGCTGGTTCCGGATCGAGACGGCGGGCGAAGCGGCGGTGGAATCCTTGGTGATGAATCACGCCGTCGAGAAGTTTTTCCTCGCCGAGGAGGAGAAGGCGACGCGCCGGTACCGGCCGCCCGAGACTGGTTTCGTCGAGCAGGAAATCGGGCTCAAGGCCTATCTGCTGCGGACCATGCCGGTCTTCCTCACCTTGCGCGATGCCGTCGGTCGGCCGCTGGCCACGGCCATGCTGCCGCCCAACGGCCGCGACAGCGTGACCTTCCGGCCGGTGATCGTGGGTCCCGCCAATACCGATCCCTATCCGCAGCAGCATGGCGCGATCGAGGCGCTCGGCCGCCACTTTCTGCTGGCCCTCGAACGGACCCGCTGCTTCCCTTACGCCCGCGACTGACCGGGTCGCGTCGGACTATCGCCGGAGGGTCCGATCACGATGGGCAGGCGAAGACGTCGAGCGGCCCGCGGGCGGAAGAGCCGCGGGTTCCGAGCGTCACCGTCTGATCTTGATGAGCTGCATGCAGATCGGCGCCGACCCACGCTTGCAACTCGGCGGCATCGGCCGGCTTGGCGGCACTGCTGCGAACCGTCACCGTGCCGGGACGGATCCAGAAACCCGCAGTCTGATTGATGAACTCGGGCAGGCGGCGCAGCCGGATCCGGCCGAGACCGGCCGCGGCCTGGCGCGCGACCAGGCCGCGATAGATCGCTTCGGCGACGCTTTCATTGGCATTGAGCTCTGGATAAGGCGTGTCGCCGACACACCAGAACACGTCGTAATCCTTGCTGCCCGTGCCCGGCGAGGCCGCTTCTCCGCGCGAAAAGGCCTGGGGCGCGGCCGGCGCTGCCGGATCGGGCGCCGGAACGGCTCCGGCCGCTGCGGCCGGTTCGACATCGCCCGGTTCCGCGGTCTGGTCGTCGATGTATCGATGCAGTTCCTGCGCGTCTTGCCGCGGCAGGGCGGCGAGCAGCACATCGAGCAGCTTGGCATAGAAATGCTGCATCAGATCGGTGTCGGCGATCGCGCGACCGGCTGCGGCCGACTGGTTCATCAGGGTCAGGATCAGCGAGACCTGCGCCGTCACCTTCTCCTTCAACACCGCCTTGTCCCCAGTATCGAGGATGAGCATGGTCTCGTGCAGGACCGACGTCCCGATATTGATCTCGCTCTGCTGCTCGGTCAGCATCTGGCTGAGCTTGTCCTGGGCGTCGCCGAGCCGGCTGATTTTCCAGTTGTTCCAGACCGAGGCGAAGGTCAGCAGGACGCCGATGACGGCGATCACGACCTGGAACCGGGCGGCACGGTTGTGTTTTTCCGAGACCTCGTCCGTTGCCCGGCCCAACGCCTCGAGCGAGGTCGAAATATCCTCCAGCTTCAGGCTATCATCGGGCATCGAAGGTTCTCCTGTGGGACGCTCCCGATGACAAACAATCTCAACGCGATGTGTCAAGCCGGATGACCAGCGGCCGAGACCCGCCGGGCCGGGGCGCGATCGACGCACCATCATCGGCCGGTGCCGCGTGAGCGAGCCGGTTTGGCTGGGCCTGCCGGAGGGGCAGACCGTAGCGGCGGCGCTGCAGCAGGGTCGGCTCGACGCGGCGGCGGACGGGCTCGAGGCCCTGCTCGGCCGGTTCCCGGACGATGCTGCCCTCCTCTACAACTTTGCCGTGATAGCGTGCGATCTCGGGCGCTTGGGACCGGCGGCCGCGGCCTATCGCCGGCTGGCCGGAGCGGCGCCGGCGTTCCGGGCCCGGGCCGTTTCGGGGCTGCTCCGTGCGGCCCAGCTTTCCGGTTCGTTCGCTGCGATCGAGGCGGCAACAAGCGATGCGGCATCCTTCCTCGACCGCGGGATCGAAGCGATCGACGATCTCCCGATCCTGAAATACTTCGCCTATCGACGAGTCTTCATCCCGGCCTTCGATCCTCTCGGCCCGCGGCTCGAACGCCGGATCGCCCAGTTGCTCGGGGCCGAGCGACGGCCGCTGCTGCAGCGACCGAAGCGGCCGGCGCGGCTCACCATCGGTTATCTGTCGAGCGGCTTCGGCGATCACCCGATCGGCCACGTCACCTCTGGTCTCTTCGCCGCCCATGACCGGACGAGGTTCCGGGTGCTGGGTTTCTCCGGGCGCGATCGCAGGGACGAGCCGGCACCCTATGCCGGTATCATCCGGGCCGGGTTCGACGCGGTGGACGAGATCGGCCTGCTCCCGCCTGCGGTCGCGGCGGCGCGGATTGCGGCGGCCGGCGTCGACATCCTGGTCTCGCTCGATCAGCACATGGATTGGCGCGGCCGAACCTCGTCGCCGGAGATCCTGGCGCTGCGCCCGGCGCCGCTCCAGCTGGCCTGGCTCGGCGTCGCCGCCGGCACCGGGCTGCCGTCGGTCGATTATCTCCTGGCCGATACCGTCACCGTGCCTCCGGACGAGGCAGCCTCTCTCGTCGAGCGCGTGTGGCACTTGCCGGACTGCTACCATTGCGCCAGCCCGCATCCGATTGCGCCGGGCGGCCCCAGCCGTGCCGAATGCGGCCTGCCCGAGACGGGTATCGTCTTCGCCGGCTTCAACAATATCGAAAAGATCGACCGCGGCGCCTTCGCCGCCTGGATGGCGATCCTGCGAGGAGTGTCGGGCAGTGTCTTGTGGCTGACCAATCAGCGGCGCTTCGCCGTGACCGAGGCCAATCTGCGCCAGGAGGCGGAACGGCTGGGCGTTGCCGGTGCCCGGCTGGTCTTCGCCCATCGCCTGCCCGACAAGGCCCTGCATCTGGCCCGTCATGCCCAGGCCGACCTGCTGCTCGACACGTTCACGATCAACGCCTCGACCACGGCCCTGGACGCGCTCTGGGCCGGGTTGCCGGTGGTGACCAAGCGCGGCAGCCGCTTTCCGGCCCGCTTGGCCGAGACGTTTCTGCGCAGTCTGGGGCTGGAGGAGTTGGTCGCGTCCGATCCCGAGAGGTTCATCCGGCTCGCGATCGACCTCGCCCTCGACCCGCCCCGGCTCGCCGCGCTGAAGGCTCGGTTGCGCGCGGCGGTCGCAGCCGGGCCGCTGTTCGACATCGCCGGATTCGCCGCCAAGCTGGAAACGGCCTTCGACCAGCTCTGGGCGGCGGCACCCTGAGGCCCGGGCTGGTCAAAACGGGTCGACAGCGCCGCGCGCGACCAGCCAGGCCTTGCTCTCCGCGATGATCTGCCGGAGCAGGTCCATCTTATCCGCGCCGACACCCATGTGGTCGCCCTCGAAGGCGATGACGGTCTTGGGCTCCGGGACGGCGTCGCGCAGGCGCGTGCGGGCGGCTTCGGGGATCAGGGAATCCCGCTCGCCCTCGAGCACCAGAAACCGACCCGAGATCTTGCCCAGATGTTCGGTCGGCTCCAGCGGGCGGAGCAGCAGATCGATGAGCGGTGCCAGGAGCGGGCGCAGCCAGCCGGGTTCGACATGGGAATTGGCGGCGACCAGGTCGCCGAACGGGGCGCCGCCATAGGCCAGGACCGTCCAGCCGATGGTCGAGCCGTCCTGCTCGGCGACATGCTGGACCGCCGGGACCGCCAGGGCACCCAGCGAGAACCCGAGCAGGCTGATCCGCCTGCGATCGGCCCAAGGCTGGGCACCCGCCCAGAACACGGCCGATGCGACCTGGGCCGGGATCGTCATGACCCGCCGATAGAGACCCGGCAGTCGGGTCAGACTGGCGATGCCGTCATAGAACCGGACCGGCATCGGCCAGTCATAGCCGATGATCGCATTGTCGCCGGCATCGCTCAGCCAGCGGATATTGTTCTCGCCCGTGCCGAGACCGCCGAGCACGACCACGATCGGCAAATTCCGTTCCGGCAGCGGATCGGGCAGGCTGAGGGTGAGGCCGATCTCGCCGGCGGGCTCACTGTGGAGGACGACATGCTCCACGGCCCGCCGGTCTCTCGACCGGGGCGGCGATCGCTCGACCCGCAATTCATGGTCCGGCGCGGGCAGGGAGAGCAGCGGATCGCGGTGCTCCAGCCAATGGACGACACTCGCGCACCCGGCGATCGCCGTCACGGCGAGGACGAGAAACCAGTAGCGTCGTTTCATGGTTCCTGTTCCCCGCGCGACCGGAGCCGGTTCGGCCTCAGAATACGCGGTTGCGGGAAGCTTCCTGAAGATACTCTTCGATCAATTCGATCGGATAGTCGCTGGCCTGGGCGATCGCGTGGCGCCAATTGCTGAGGAAGGGAATGCCGACTGGATTTTTTTCCAGGAGGTCGCGCTTGATGAACGGGCAACCGAGATCGACGACCAGATACTCCCAGAAATAATGGGTCGGATTGAGCGGATTGCCGTGCACGACCTGCTGCAGCAGGTTGGCGAGGAAACCGTCGCGCAGCGGGTGGCTGTCGGGCGGGGCCTTGGCCAGGGACTGTTCCATGACCACTTCGATCAACAGCCGGTAAGGGTGGAGGGCGCGCAGCCGGAATCCCTGTTTCACCAGCAACTGGCTGAGCCCGATCTCGTATTTGAAGATCACGACGCGCTTGTTTTCGACATAGCGCATCTTTTGCCAGAAATCCCGGAACTTGGCCGACCGGAGGACCGGATTGTGGAACAGCAGAAAATAACTCTGCAGATGGTAGCGCGTATCGTAGCTTTCGGTGACGCCCCAGACATCGCCCTGGGCCGGATCGAAACGGCGCAGCACCTGGCCCAGATCCTGAAGCGGGCCGAAGATGCTGTCGTTGGTGATCAGCAATTGGCTGAGTGCGGCGAGATCCGGGATCTGCACGATGCCGTCGCGCCACGCCCCGAAATCATAGCCGATGTTGCGGCGATGCAGGATCAGAGCACAATGCGGGAGGAGGGCGTCGATGCCGGCGAGGTCGATCTTCGGCGAATTGGACACGATGATGACGGTGAAGCCGCTCTGGTCGAGATGCTCGACCAGATAGCGAAAGTAGCGCAGGAAACCGCCCCGGCTGGAGTAATGGACGACAACGGCGACCCGTTCGGCGCCGGCGAGCGCTCGTGTCCCGGTCCAGCGCCGCCGGATGCGCGGTGCGCGCGAGCGCAGCGCTCCGCCCCACCAGGAGAGGCGGTCGTGCAGCGCCCGCCAGGTCTTGATCACAGAGGATCGGAATCGCGAAAGAATTTGCGCCACGCTCGCTGCCTCGCTCGCCACGCCGCCGGGAAGTTGCGGCGCGCATTGATAGCGCGAACCGGCTGCGACCGCGAGGGTGATAGCCAAGGGCCGGGCCGCAGCGTATCATGTCCGCAGAATCGTCCCGCTTCGATGCCGGGCGTCGGGAACATGGGTGAAACGGTGATGATGGGTAGAGGCGAGACTGTGCGCATCCTGGGCATGCTGCTGTCCGGCATGTTGGCGATCGGGGCGCCCGCTGCGGCGGCGACCGGCGACGACGCGGCCGCGACGGCGCCCGCCCCGGCCGCTGCATCGATGAGTTTGCGCGACGCCATCGGTTTGGTGGCCCAGCATTTCGATTTCACCGTGGTCGGGGCCAATCGCCTGGGATCCGGCCCACCCGTCTGGCCGGCCGAGGATCGGGGGGCCGAAGCGATGCTGGCGTCGCTGCTCAAGGGCTACAGCTACGCTGTGCTGCTGAAGCCTGAAACCACCCCCGGTGCAGCGCGCGAACCGGAAACGCTGCTGATCGTCGGGCTCTACTCTCCGCCCGCCGAAGCCGCGAAGCCGGCATCAGCCGGGTCGGCCCGTGCCGGGAGCAGCGCCGGTGCCGTCGGCAGCGGCGAAATTGCTGCAGCACCGCCCTCTTCCTACCCGCCTTCCTGGGCGCCGCCGCCTTCGACCGTGGTGCGCGCCTTGACCAAGCTCGCGACCACGAACAGCAGCAACCCGGCGGCCGATCAGGCTGCACCGCCGGCGCCGCCGATGCCCAACCCGGCGAACAACGCCGCCGCCATGGCCTCGCTGACCCGCTCGGCCCAGGCCGGGCTCGGCGCCTTGGTCATCGGTCTGCGCCAGGCTTGCCCGACGCCGAACAGCTGCTGAACCGGCCGTTCGCTCGAGGCGACTGGATCGCCGGGCTGGTCGAGCCGCGGGGGGTCGCGCCCGAGAGAGAATGCCGGCTTCGCCGGCAGTCGGGCAGGGGCGCCCACCCCACTCTCTGATCAATGGATTTTCAGGCTCCGAGTGGTCGCCGGATCGGTCGTCTGCCAAATGTAGTCGCAGATGAAGCCGGCTGCCTCTCCGCCGACGGACGGCGGCACCTCCGCGCGGTCCCGATGAGGCAGCGAGGGGTACCGAGCGCATACGGTCACACCGAGAAGTGCAAGCGGTGAGGCGGAAGCCCGTGGCGAAACTCGGGCGTGTCTGGCAAGCTCCTCGGTCAACCGTGTGACCGAAACGGCGAGGGCGCTGAGCCGTCGCCGGGTGGCGAAGGCTGGACATGACCGAGGAAGCAGACGGGCCGGCCATCGCCCGAAGATTGATCGCCGAAGAGGCGGCAGCGCAGACCGGGTTCCTGGATCTGGGCCGGCTCGGTCTGACCGAGCTGCCGGAAGAGCTGTTCGCGCTGAAGCATTTGCGGCGGCTCAATCTCGGCGCTTTCTATCGCCAGGAAGATGGCGACTTTGCTCAGGCCGAGAGTCGAGGACCACCCAACGAGATCCAGTCCGAGCTCGGGCGGCTGGTCGAACTTCCGGTCCTGCGATCGCTTGATTGCGGGGGAACTCAGGTGCGCGACCTCGGGCCGCTCTCCGGGCTGACCGCCCTGCAATCGCTTGATTGCTGGGGAACTCGGGTGAACGACCTCGGGCCGCTCTCCGGGCTGACCGCCCTGCAATCGCTTGATTGCTGGGGAACTCAGGTGAGCGACCTCGGGCCGCTCTCCGGGCTGACCGCCCTGCAATCGCTTGCTTGCGGGGGAACTCAGGTGAGCGACCTCGGGC
>Ga0209274_10000438_pt1 | contig 25981 bp, 26 predicted proteins | sample HubBroMetageREF1_FD_188343 | JGI IMG/M metagenome (GOLD analysis project Ga0209274, IMG submission 188343) | Reference soil microbial communities from the Hubbard Brook experimental Forest, New Hampshire, USA - Hubbard Brook CCASE Soil... | ecosystem: Environmental > Terrestrial > Soil >...
GACTCGGCGGGAGAAAAACCTTGTCCCACGAAAGAACGAAAGAACCCACTTGACTCCGACCGGCCTTCTCATGGAAGGCGTTTACACTCAAAACCCCTTCTAGCGGGTCTATGAGTGTAATGGAGATGTTACACCAATTCACTTTGGCGGCCTCGCCCAAGTCCCTTTCGCTGACTGGCTCGCCCCCTGTTTTCCTGCCGAGAATCTAGCGACAGCAACGCATGACAGCTTCAACGGATTTGCCAGCTCCCCTTGCATTACAAAAAACTTCGTCTGACGTGTCGTCTTTTGCCGGCCATTTCCGATTTCATGAGTAGGGACCAGAACCCAGATGTACGTTACTGGTCAGTCCAGAAGTCAAAAATGGAAATTCCGGTTTAGAGGAGAAAATAACATGGAACGCTTTGCCAAGCTCATGGTTTTGTCGTTGGGAATAGGGGTTGTGGCGGTCGTTTTGGGGTTTCCTCCGCGTCACACATTCGCCGCTGAGGGGACGACATCCAAGAGCCTGATCACTCTTATAGCTACTGGCAGCAACGCCTACTCAACGACTCCCTACTTTTATCAGTTCAACCCAACCACAGGACTGTACTCGACCACAGCCTATGCCTTGCCGACCGGCAAATCACTGATTCTCACCGATATAGTGACGACCGTGGGGGGATGTCCAGCCGGTAGCCTCATCTCCGACGATTTATACTCAATTTCCTCAGGGGGGACGGCTCCGGGAGCACGCGTATACGGCACGGCATTCACGGTGAACAGTGGGGGATTTCAGACCGTGGCGGATCACTTTACCACGGGGTTCGTGCTCACAGGCCCCAACTTTCCAGTTGCCGCCGCCAGCTCCCTTGAATGCGGAAGTCTAACCATGACGGTTGAGGGAGCCGAAGTCTCCGGAAGCCCGACTGTCGGCCCGTTCCAGTGAGTCGCGGGCGTTCAATCCGTCGGTGATGGGTAGTTGACGAATTGAGATTTTGCAATCGATTCAGTGGCAGAGCCGGGTGGAGAAGATCCGAAGAGCATTCCGCCAGCTACCCCGTGAGATCAAAAATCTCGTTCACCTTATCTTCAGTTGCCTGACTCCGTGATGGCTTCAAATACCGCATGGTGCTTTCAATATCTCTATGCCCCAGCCACAATTGCACGGTGCGGAGATCGACTCCTTCCCACAGTGCCCAAGTAGCGAAGGTGGCTCTGAATTTGTGAAGCCAGAAGTTGTCCGGATCACGTCTCGCTCGCTCGGCCACGGCTTTGAGATCGTCCAGGAAATTTAGTTTTGGATTGCATCCTGACGTGGGAAATAAAAGATTGCAGTTTTTGTCGGCCTTCAGCTTCCACGCCTTCAGGCTCTTTACAAGCTTCTGGGGAATGGGGATCTCGCGCTCCTTGTACATCTTCGGTGTCCAGCCTCTGTCCGGCTTGTGACTGACTCGAACGGTGCTGGCAGTCAAATTCACATCACTCCAGTACGTGTACATGACTTCTTGTTCGCGCTCGCCCGTCATCAGGAAAAACTCATACCAGAGCCGTTCCTCTGGATCGCAGGCACCAAAAAGAGCCTTCATCTCTTCCCGCTCATATATTTCTGGTTCTTCTTCGGTGTATCGGGGCCAATCGTTCTTGCCGGTCAGACCGCGAATGTTTTGGGCCTTCAGGAATGTCATTACGGTTGCAAACTTGTTCCAGCAGCTACGCGGTGCCTGCTCTTTTTCATCACGCAGGTAGGCAGCGAACTTCAGCAGATCGAGGCGCTCAATATCCTCCAGGTGAGGTTTGCGGCATGATTCCGTGAAATAAGCCAATGCAGTGGTGTATGCCGCCAAAGTCTTCGGCTTCTTCGAGAGTTTCGTTTCTTCCAGGTATTCTGCAATCGCTCCCGCAATTGAGCGTTTCCCGTTGCCGTTCTCCGGCACGATGACAGCACCGTGATTCACCGCATTGAGTTCGGCTTCTTTACGTGATCTTTTCTCACTGGCGTTCGCCGCATTGTTCCCGGCAGATTCTCGAACCCGCTTCGAGCCCTCACACCACTCAACGTAGAAAGCTCCCTCGGGATGACGTTCTGGTTTCCCACCCACCAGCACCATGTTTGGCGTTATGCCGCCGTTTCGAGAGATCACTACCGGGCAAAAGCGGAGCCCCTTGGCGGTTCTGACACGTTTGGTGATTTTGACTACACGGTTCATAGGTGATCCCCCTTACCTAGGGTTACTGTATCACCTACTGTATCACAGTCCGTATGATATTAAAAATAAAAGAACTGGCGGAGAGAGTGGGATTCGAACCCACGTTACCCTTTCGAGTAAACACGCTTTCCAAGCGTGCGCCTTCAGCCACTCGGCCATCTCTCCGTCTTTTTCGGCTTAACAGAATTCCTTCAAAATTTATTGTACACACGCTGACGAGGAATCCGAGGAATCTGTGTTGCCCAAATTCCAGCCCGTCATCGACGAGTTCCCAACCTTCCCAATTTTCTCTGGGCTGCTCGGCAGGAAGAGGCGCTCTATAACACGTGTGAGGAAGTCGATGCGCTGGTCGCGGCGCTGCTGCACATTCAAGCCGGGCGCGAGCATCGTACAGTAAGCTGATCTACTTGCTTAGCTTTCCTCGGGCTTATGCAACTGCTGGGCCAGGTAATTCTCGTAGGTCATCTCTTTAATCATGTGGAGCTGGCCTTCCAGCCAGTCGATGTGGTGTTCTTCATCGAGCAGAATCTTCTCCATCAGTTCGCGCGAACCGTTGTCGCCGGCAGCCACGCTGGCCTTGATGCCTTCGTTCAGACGTTTCACGGCCGTGTATTCTAGCTCCAGATCGTTCTGCAGTTGCTGCTTGATGGTTTGCCCGATATTGATCTTGAAATAGTCGGTCATGTTGGGAGCGCCGTCGAGGTAGAGGATGCGCTCCATCAGAATCTCGGCGTGCTGCATTTCTTCGATGGATTCCTTGCGGATTTGCTTGGCCATCCGCAGATAGCCCCAGTTCTCGCACATCTCGGAATGAAGAAAATACTGGTTGATGGCGGTAAGCTCGGCTTTGAGCACGTCGTTCAGAATAGCAATAATCTTTGCGTCGCCCTTCATAGTGCGCCTCTCTTGCGGGACAGTCCTCAGTTCCCAATGAAAAATTCAGCATTCTAACTGAGAACTGAACAGAGAATTGTACTAGAAGAAAAGAATCAGGAACGGGATCCCGAAGCAGCGGCCGTCGCGTTGGGGGCTTCTGTCGCCTCCGAATCGTGGCCATTGGTTGGTTGGGCAGGCTGGACGGGCTTGGCCTGAGCCATACCCTCAATCACGCGGTGATTCAGGCAGTAGAGCGCGAGTTCCAGACGGTCGGCGACGCCCAGCTTGTCGTAAACCTTGCGCAGATAATTCTTGACCACCTGCTCGGTGGTGCCCACCCTCAGGGCAATCTCTTTGTTCTTCATCCCCTGCGTAACGCAGGAGACGATCAGCGCCTCTTTGGGTGTGAGCGACACTTTGGGGCGCGACCCTGCCGGACGCACGCCTTGGGTACGATAAGCCTGCATCACCCAACCGATAGCGCGGCTGTCGAGCCAGGGCTCACCCTGGGCGACTTTGCGCAAGCATTCCACCAGCATTTCTGGCTCAATTTCGCGCGAAACGATGCCATGCGCGCCGCGCCGGAATAAATCGAGCGTCATCTCCTGGTCGGGCTCCTGCAGCACGACGACCAAACGGCAGGTCGTACTTTGGCGAAGCAGATCGGAAACAGCGTCGACTGGATTCGGGGCCAGGGCAGCTTCAAAGATCACAATGTCGGCAGAAAATTTTTGAATGGCGGCAATGGTCTGATCAAGACTCTCAGCTTGACCGACCACGCGGATATCGTCTTCGAGGGCAAATATCTTACGCAGCCCGGCGCGGAATATGGCCTGGGTATCAGCCACGATCACACGAATCGTGCCTTTGCCGTCGTCAGGCTGAAGGCCTTCGCCTGGCTCGACACTTCCCGAAGCGCTTATCGAAGTGCTGACCGAAGTGCTGCCCATCCGTCCTCTTTCGCGCCCTGCCAATCGCGTCCTGCTGGTGGCGCTACTTGCGCGCCGCTCTTTTTTCTTTCATTTCTTTCACGTGTTTTCACGTGACAGAACCGAACCAACTACTTGCGCTCAAAACGGTACTCATCAATGACCACGCCGACACCACGCCGGCCGCCATCTTCAAAGCTGCGCACCACGCGTCCGCGACAATCTACTTGCACATCGGCTTCCGCGCCCACAACATCAGCGGGAAGAGAAAGTGTAAAATCCACAGCCGAACCTACCGGCACATCGGCGTCCATGCGAAACAGGACACCGTTGGCGGAAATGTTTTCGGTCTCGACCGTCTTTCCTGCGACTCCCGAGCCCGATATTCCAGACGGGTTGACGGAGGACTTCAGCGCTACCGGCAGTTTGATGGGAAAGCGCGGTGCGCCCTGCACATCCGTATAACTCAATCGATTCTTGCTGACCTCAGCCACGGTTCTCTTGACGGTTTCGGACACGTTGGCAACGACCTTCCTTCCGCTTCGTGCCGTGCACCACTCCGATTGAGCCTATGCACGTTTCAGGGCGAGATTACACCCCAGCATAGGCAATGCAAAGTTACGGAAGTCATGGAACAAAGGCGGCGAAGTCTCGGTGGTACAGGGACTTAGGGGCGTAGCAGGGATGTTGTGATTGGCATCACGGAGGTGGCAGCACTTGGCACTTAGCATTTAGCACTTAGCGTCCCCGGAGGCTCTGATGAAAGACTTCCACGACCTGCACGTATGGGAACGATCCCACCGGCTTACGCTCGAGATTTATGCCACAACTCTGAAATTTCCAAGGGAAGAACTCTATGACCTGACGAGCCAGATTCGGCGATGCACGGTTTCCATTGGCGCGAATATTGCCGAGGGCTGTGGAAAGATGGGAAATAACGAATTTCAACGTTATCTCCAGATTGCAGCGGGTTCCGCGAGCGAACTTGATTACGAGTTGCTCCTCGCCAAGGACCTGGCCTATCTCACCAAGCCCGACTACGCAAGAATCGCAGGTGAGCTCTCGCGAATCCGAAAGATGTTGAGCTCATTGCTGCGAAAAGTGAATGTAGAAAGAAAAGGCGTTAATGCTAAGTGCCTTAGAACTTCGTCGCTTCCGTAAAATTAAACTCCCTCACCTTCATCGCCGGCACCACCATGTCAAACGATTCCTCTCCGCAGGCTCGCGCTGGAACGCTCACCGCCTCCACATTCGATAACATCGAGATCAGGCTCTGGTTGAAGCGGAAATTGCGCAGGCCGCACTGCACCTTTCCGTTCTCCACCAGAAACGTCCCGTCGCGGGTCATGCCCGTCACAATCTTCTCGTAGGGATCGACTTCGCGTATGTACCAGAGCCGCGTCACCAGCACGCCACGCTCGGTGGAGGCGATCATTTGTTCTATGGTTCGCGTGCCTTCGACGCTCTGCGACTTTTCTGGCACACCGAAAACGATGTTCAGAGGCATCTCTCCAATTTCGTTTGGCAAGGGAAACGCGTGCCCGGTGGCTTCGATGGGCCCAACCTTCGCCGCATACTCCGAATTCTTCATCTTCTGCGCCGTGGCGCGCGCATACACCACCCGCTTGACCACGCCGTTCTCGACCAACTGCACGCGCCGGCGGCGCATGCCCTCTCCGTCGAATGGCGATCCCGCCTGCAGAGGATGCGCGGCGTCGTCGCAGACGTTGATATTTTCGCCAAACAGTTGCGTGCCGATCCGGTCGTTCAAGAACGAACGCTGGTCGAGAATGGCCACGCCGCTGTAGTCCCCGAACATAAAACCAACAATGTCGAGGACCGCGGCCGGTTCAAGAATTACCGTGTACTTCCCCGGCGCAATCTCCCGCGGATGGACCGACTCGATCGCCTTTTTCGCGGCTGTCTCCGCGAGGCGCGCAGCATCGAGGTTACTCACGTCGGGAGAATTCAATTTTTGCCAGCCGGACGAATCGTCACCCAGCATGGTGATGGAAATCTCCGCCAACGTTTGGCGATGCCAATTCGCTAATCCACGAGAGTTGAAGACTCCTTCGCAGGATTCCGACGTTGAGTAGATACCCGCGGTCATCAGCTTGTGTTTCGTGGCAATTGATACGACGCTCTTGACTACCTCGGCGCGATCGGCAGGAGTAATAGATGCAGTCTGGTCGAAAAAACGTGTGGCGCGGGCGCCCTCGCCCGCGAACGGGTCCCCGAAATTCGCTTCTTCCGCTGTAGGCATCGGCAGCAAATCCGGGTCCGGCGCCTGCACTCGCGCAAGATTCTCCGAAGCCGCAACGGCCCGCCGCAGACTCTCATCATCAAACTGATTGGCAGTCGAGCGCGCCGTCCGCCCAGCAAAATTCGTGCGGATCGAAACGATAGAGTTCTCGTCTTCCACATTCTGATGGATGGTGTTATTGGCAAAGCGAGTCAGGGCGAAGCGGGAGCCGGTGAAAATGGCTTCGACCTCGTCGGCAGACGAAAAGCGGCGGATGCGGTCGAAGATGTCGGCGGCCTTTTCTTTAGTCAGCATTCCTGATTTCCGTAGAGACGCGGCTCGCCGCGTCTCCCTCGCCGCATACATCGCCTCGCCGCATGCAAGACGGGGCAAACCCGTCTCTACGAATACGCCGAGCCGACGCGAATATTCCGAAACCGCGCCGGGCTAGCGCCATGTCCCGTGCCCACAACCTGCTGCGGCTGGCCCTTGCCGCAGTTTGGCGTCCCCCACAAAGTCCATTCGTCGCGCGAGCAAATAGCGTCCATGGAATTCCAGAACTCCGTCGTAATTCCGGAATACGAAGGATTTTTCAGCATTCGCACCCGCTTGCCATGCTTGATCTCCCAAGCGATTTCGCACCCGAACTGAAAGTTGTAACGCTTGTCGTCGATCGACCAGGACTTGTTGGTCTCCATGTAAATGCCAGCGTCGGTCGAAGCAATCAGCTGTTCCAAGCTCAGCGGCGTCTCTCCTGGAAGAATGCTGACGTTCGTCATCCGAATCATGGGCAGCCGGTTCCAACCTTCAGCGCGCAAAGTTCCGCCGGAGCGCGCCGCGCCGATGGTGTGAGCCGTTTCGCGCGAACTCAGATATCCGGTAAAGCGCCCATCGGTAATAATTGGCGTCAGCTGCGCGGCCACACCTTCGTCGTCGTAAGCGAAAGTTCCAAGGCCCGGTCCATGTTTCTGCCGGGCATCAGCCACGACGTTAACCAGTTCGCTGCCGTAGCGCAGCTTTCCCAGTTTCTCGAGAGTAAGAAACGAGGTGCCCGCAAAATTCGCTTCCATGCCTAGCACACGATCCAGCTCAATCGGATGCCCAATGGATTCGTGAATCTGTAAACCAAGCTGCGATCCGTCTAGAATAACTGTGGCCGTGCCTTCCGGACACTGCTCGGCATGGTGCAACGCGACGGCTTCTTCCGCCACGCGCCGGGCGTTCTCCACCAATTTCATTTCTTCGATCAGCTCGTACCCGCGGTTCTGCCATTGTCCGCCAAACGAGTTCGGATACGACCGCTTCTGAATCTCAGAACCGGCAAACGCATACGCCGTATAGCCTGCGCCAGTCGAATATTTTGTCTGATGAATGTCCGAGCCTTCGGAAGAAAGAAACCACGACTCTTCGCGCTGAAAGTTCATGCCCGTTTCAGCAAGAGTGACGCCAGCGACCGCGCGCATCTCCGCGTCAACCTTCAGCAACAGACCGATGTTCTGGTCGACGGATGTAGTGAACGGATCGACCTTATAAGGCGTAGTCCACTCCGCCACCGCCGCGGGTTCGGGAGCCAGTCGAACGTCTTCGCGCTTCACCCGCGCCGAGGCGCGCGCAATTTCGACCGCTCGCGTAGCGGCCGCTTCTACCGCTGCGCGGCCCAAATCCGCGGACGCGGCAAAGCCCCACGCGCCGTCCGCAATCACACGCACTCCGATGCCGAGCGACTCGGACTCCGAAGCGTGACCGACGCGTCCGCTCTTGGTGGTCAGCGAGCGGTTGCGGATCGCGACCACACGCGCGTCGGCATAAGGCACTCCGCGCACGGATGCGGCGTCCAGCGCCAACTGGCCAGCGGTCTTCATTTTCAGATTTAACGTATCACGAGCGCTTGAGGATTGGGGTTTGTTGAGTAGTGTCGCTCAAACAGTGTCGCTCAGCGCAGTCCGGGCGCGGCCACTGCCAGTGGCGTTCTTTTGCGTGCAACATCGATCAGAAAGCGCCCACCCTGCAAATGGTCTCCGCTAGCCTCTTCGTTCGTGCCGTCCGCGCCGCCGGGATCGGTCCACATACCGCTCATTTCCACTTTGCCCCGATCCGCCCTGCCAGGAACCACCCTGCCAGGAGCCGCCGCCACCTTGGTAGGCTGGCGCCGCTGCTTATCGACGTAAGCTTTGATCACCTGAGTCGCCAACCGCGCCGCCAGTTTGCCATGCTCGCCGCCCTCGAACAAAACGCACACGATGATGTCCGGATTGCGCCGCGGAGTGAATCCAACAAACCAGCCGTTCTGCGCAAAATCAGAGTTGTTTTGATGCTTGGCGCGCAGGGCGAGCGAGACAATCTGCGCCGACCCCGTCTTGCCCGCAATGTCGATCCCCGGAACGTGCGCTGACGGAGCCGTGCCTTCCGGCAACAGCACTCGGCTCATCGCGTCGGTGATTGTGTTCCATCCCGTCGCGTCAATCGGAATGTTTGTCACTTCGGTATAGTGCGTGGTCTCAACGTAGTCTGGCGGCAGATTCGTCGGGTTGATCACGTGCGGGATAACCATGCGGCCATCCATTGAAATAGCACCGACAGCGCGCATCAGTTGCACGGGAGTGATCGCCACCGCGCCCTGGCCGATGCCCACCGAAATCGTCTCGCCGGCGAACCACTTCTGCTTGAAGTTGCGAATCTTCCATTCTTCCGAGGGCATCACGCCCGTCACTTCGTTGGGCAGGTCGATGCCGGTTTTCTGCCCCAAGCCAAGAGCGGTCGCGTATTTGGCGATGCGATCGATGCCAAGTTTTTCCGCCAGGGTGTAAAAGAAAACATCACAGCTCTGGTAAATCGCCTTCGGCAGATCAACCGGGCCATGGCCGCTTTTCACCCAGCATCCGAAGCGCCGGCCATAAAACGTGGCGCCCCCTGTGCAGTTCACGTGGAGAGTCTGGGCAATGCCTTCCTGCCATCCGGCTGTCGCCATGATGACCTTGAAGGTCGAGCCCGGCGCGAGCTGCGCTTGAATCGCCTTGTTCAGCAGCGGCTTGTCCGGGTCGTTGACCAGCTTGTCCCACTCATCCCGCGAAATCTTCACCGCAAAGTCGTTAGGATCGAAAGTCGGCCGGCTTACCATCGCCAGAATTTCGCCCGTGTGCGGATCCATGGCTACGATCGCGCCGTTCTTTCCCTCGATCGCCTGTTCCGCGGCAATCTGCAAATCCAGGTCCACCGTAAGCTTGAGCTGCTTGCCCGGCTCCGCGGGCGTTTCGTCGAGGCGCCCCACTTCTCGCCCGTGGCTATTCACAACGGCGCGCCGAAATCCGTTCTTGCCCATCAGGATGCTGTTATATTGCTTCTCCACTCCGCTGACGCCGACCACGTCGCCCGGATTGTAGAGTTCGAACTGCGGCTGGTTGAGCATGTCCTCGGTCACTTCGCCGACGTAGCCGATCAAGTGCGCCATGAATCCGTTGCGCGGATAGAGGCGCCGGTGCGCCATGATGGTTTCAAGTTCCGGAAGTTCGTTCTTGTGCGATTCGATAAACGCCAACTCGTCGGGCGTGATGTCTTCCTTCAGGAAAATCGGCTGGTACTGCGGCATCGAAGAGAAGCGCTTGATGCGCTGCCGCACTTCGTCGGTATTCAGGTGCAGCCCCTTGGCGATCGCGTCGGCATCCGCGTTCAAATCGCGCGGCGAATCGCGCAACAGGAGCGAGGAAAACGAGGGATAATTGTCGACAATGATGCGGCCCTCGCGATCCAGGATTTTGCCGCGCGGCGCCAGAATCGGCACATTGCGAACACGGTTCTTCTCCGCCAGCAAAGCGTACTCACCGCTGTGCATCACCTGCAGCCGCCACAACCCGTACGCCAGCAGCAGAAACATGAACAGTACAACGTACTGCACGGCGGTGAGGCGGAGCGCGGAAACCTTTTCTTCGCGGCCGAACATTTGTCCTCGCTTCGGGAGGGTACGGCTTCAGCCGTGCCACAAACAGCCAATAAAGGCAAGGGCTGTAGCCCCTGGGGGCCACCAGGAGTTAATTCCCTCGGTTCATTATGAGATGGCGCCTGTTCATATTCTAACCTGTTGCGAACCTTGCCCATAAGGCTGAAGTGGAAACGAAAGTTTCCCAGTCGAATACAGGGAGTTGCCTCACCGCAGCGATCATTTCCACACCATCGACGGGTCATGTCCGAACGGGAATTGAAGTTGTCACCCCATCGGGACAACAATAGTGCAGGCACTTACGTCTCACTTAGATCCAGCTAAGGAAAAGGTTTTGAATGCGGATTCGCAGTTTCATCATCGCGTACGCGCTCGTGCTCGCCATTCTCCTTTTCGCCGACCGCCGTCCCGGTTCCGCGCGGCAGGATCGCTATTCGCAGGTCGTCGACCTGACCGATGGGCAAAGCGCGACTGCGCCGCATGCTTCAGCCCCGGAATCCAGAACCCGCATTATTGCTCCGGCGGCGATCATTCCCGGCACTTGGGCGGCTGGCCAGATTCCGCCCGAACGTCTGGTTGCTCCACTTGTGGTTATGGATTTGAAGGCAGCGGTCGAAGGCAGCCCCCAGATTTCTCTTGACGATATCGCTGCCTGGGAATTGCGGCACGGCGTGATTCCGCAAGGAGCCGTCGTCGCCATCCGGCGCGTGGACGCCGCCGGTGTCCGGCCGACATCCGATCTCTCCATAAGGCCGTTAACGCCACTGCCCATCGCCCGCGACGCGGCGATGTTCCTCATCGAGGCGCGCTCCACCATTGGCTTTGCCGTCGAGACGCCCGTGAACTTGACCTCCGACCGCACGCTGGCGCAGCAACTCGCCCTCCGTGGAAACTATGTGGTCGAAGGAGCCGCACCCTTCACCTCGCTGCCCGTGACCGGTTCGCTCATCATTGTCGCCCCGGAAAAGAAGACAATCAGGAAGCCGGGCGAAGCCGAGCCGGTTCGCATCCTTGCCGTCGTTCGGTAATATGGTTCGCTAGGCGCCGGGCGCTGTTGGCTAACCGCGCGGCGCCGCTGGTTTTTTCTGCACCACCGTTCACGTCGAAATCATCTACGTCTCGGAGGGGAAGATCATGCCTGACCCGCGCTATCCCATTGGGAAGTTTTCCTACACTGGCCCGCTCACCGCCGAACAAAGGCAACAATACCTGACCGACATCGAACAGACTCCCGCCCGATTGCGTGCCGCCCTCAGCGGCCTTTCGGACCAGCAGTTGAATACTCCTTACCGCGACGGCGGCTGGACGCTGCGCCAGGTGGCCCATCACGTCCCCGACAGCCACATGAACTCCTACATTCGTTTCAAGCTGGCGCTCACCGAAGATGAGCCCACCATCAAGCCATATATGGAAAATCTTTGGGCGGAGTTGCCCGAGGCCCAGCACGCACCGATCGAAGTATCGCTGGCGTTGCTCGATTCCCTGCACCAGCGCTGGACGCTGATGCTCCGCAAACTCAGTGAAGCGGAATGGAAGCGCACCTTCCGCCATCCTGAACTGGGCGCCATGTCGCTGGAGAAAAATCTCGCCCTCTATTCATGGCACGGACGCCATCACGTAGCGCATATTACAAGCTTGCGCGACAAGATGGGATGGTAAAAAGCAGCCGTCAGCATTCAACACTCAGCCGGTTTAGCTGAACGTTGAGTGCTGATTGCTCACTGCAATCCGGCCTTCCACGCTAGATAACTGGCTGCCTCGCGCATCACCGCCGCAAACCGATCCCACCAGTGGCGCGGACGCGACTCCGGCCTGGGCGCCAGCTCTACTTGCACGCCTTCGTGCTCGAGCAAGGCGCCGATGCGAAACACATGGTACGCATCGCTTACCGCTATGCAGGTGCGCATGCCGTTTGCGCGCATGATGTTGGCCACGCGCTCCGCCGACTGCGCCGTATCGGAGCCTTGCGTCTCCGCGATCAGGTCCTCCTCTGGGATGCCGCGCCGCAGAAAATAGTCTCTGCCCACGCCGCCTTCGCTGAATTCCGTATCCTGTCCCGCTCCGCCGGTCGTGATCACCACTGGCGCCATTCCCTGCTGAAACAATTCGTAACCGTGATCGAGCCGCGCCCGGTACACCGGCGAAGGGCGTCCAGAGTACTCGGCAGCTCCGAAAATCGCGATGACATCGGCTTTCTTTGTGGGAGTTTCAGCGGCCGCGCGCACGATGCGCGATCCGGTAACGCCGAAAAATAAAAGCAGGGCCCCCAACACGGCCAGCAAGAACAGCGGCCCGGGACGCATCAATATGGAGCCAAGTTTCAAGGTTTCAAAATTCAAAGGTGGATCAGTCGGCGGCCCAACCAGAGTCAACTTAGAGATTGCAACTTTGAAACATTGAAACTCTGAAACCTGGCACCAGCTCATGACAGCGCTTCGACAATATCCTTCGTGGCAATCGCGCCTTCGCGCAGAATCTGCCAGGTACCGTCTTCTTTAAAGTGCACAATGGTCGACGAAACTGTCCGCGGCGACTTTCCACCATCCACAATCATTGAAATGCGGCCCTGCAGCTGCCCCTGCACCTCATCCGCGGTGGTGCATTCCGCAGCGCCGCTCAGGTTGGCGGAGGTCGCCGTGATCGGAATTTTCGCCGCCCGCACCACCGCCAGCGGGATTTCGGCCGCGGGCACGCGCAGCGCCACGTTCCCCGTGTTCGCGGTGACCTTCAGCGGCAGATGGGAAGCTGCCGGCACAATCATGGTCAACGGTCCCGGCCAGAAACGCCGCGCCAGCAGATGGAAATCGTCCGGCAAGGGACGCGCAAATTCTTCCGCCTGGTCCACGTTCTCGATCAGCAGCGAGAGCGGCTTGTGCCGCAAGCGCGACTTGATCTCATACACTCGCTCCACCGCGCGCAGATTGAACGGGTCCGCCGCTAATCCGTAGAACGTGTCGGTCGGCATGCCCAGCACCTGGCCCGCCTGAATTTGTTCGGCGGCATACTTGATCAGCGAAGCTTCGGGATTAACGGCATGAATTTTCAGGATTTCCGCGCGCACGATGGTTCCTTCCCGATTACCGGCATGAAGATGACCGGCGTGGACGTTGTCGGCTTAAACCTTGTCTACATAAACAATGAAATGTACCATACCACGAGCTTCGGCCGAAGCTCGGCCGGTATTCGTATTATCCTGATCTCTATGAAGCCGAAGGCGAAGGCCGGGCGAACTCGCACGCCAGCGAGCCGTTTGCGCCCCGTCGCCGGCCACCACAACCAGAGGCTGAAGGAATTGCGGCTTGCATTCCGGAGCGCTGAACTGACTGCCCGAGGCGAGTGCGCCATCGAAGGCGTCAAACTCCTCGAAGAAGCATTGCGCAGCGGGCGGCATCTGGAAACAGTTTTCTTTAGCGAAGCGGCGCGCCCTCTCGCCGAAAAACTTCTGCCCCGGATCAATATCAATCTCAATATCAATGCCCGCACCGAAACGCTCGTCGTGCCGAATGCGCTTTTCAACTCGATCGTGCCGAGCGACGCGCCCCAGGGCGTGGCGGCGCTCGTCAAGTTCGGTACCTTCTCTGCCGCGCAACTTCTCGACCGCTCGACTGACGGCCCGTTCGTCGTAGCCGCCGGCCTGCAGGACCCCGGCAACCTGGGCACGATCCTGCGTTCCGCCGAAGCCTTTGGCGCGGCTGGAGTTTTTCTCACCGAAGGCACCGTCAGCCCTTACAATTCAAAAGTCCTGCGCGGTTCGGCAGGTTCCATTTTCCGTTTGCCCTTTCTGCGGATCTCTTCCGCGGAACTGATCCCGCTTCTGCGTACACGCGGCGTGCGTCTGCTGGCAACTTCCTCTCATCAGGGAACTCCGCTGCCCCAGATATCGTGGACTCTGCCGTTAGCGATCTTCATCGGCAATGAAGGCGCCGGTCTGTCCCGTGAACTCACGCGCCAAATGGACGAAACGGTGGCCATCCCGCAAGCGGCGCAAGTCGAATCGCTCAACGCCGGAGTCGCCGCCAGCATCTTGCTGTATGAGGCCGCGAGAAACCGAAAAGACAGTTCCCAGCTCTCAGTTCCCGCATCCCAGTCGATGCGGAGAACAGCTTCACTGAGAACTGAGAACTGAGAACTTGGAACTGACGTTGTGAACCTCTTCGCGCCCATCCCGAACAACGAACCGGCCGCCCAAGGCGCGCGCCCGCTGGCCGACCGCATGCGCCCGCGAACGCTCGACGAATTTGTCGGGCAGGAGCACCTGGTCGGCCCAGGCAAACCGCTGCGGGTACAGATCGAGCGCGACGATCCCACCTCTATGATCTTCTGGGGCCCTCCCGGCACCGGTAAGACCACGCTGGCCAAAATCATCGCCCGCATCACCAAGGCCGACTTCATAGAGTTTTCCGCCGTTCTCGCCGGCATCAAGGAGATCAAGCAGGTCATGAGCGATGCCGACCGCGCCCGCCAGTACGGCACGCGCACCATCGTCTTCGTCGATGAAATTCACCGCTTCAACAAAGCGCAGCAGGACGCCTTTTTGCCGCACGTAGAGAAAGGCAGCATTCGACTGATCGGCGCCACCACCGAAAATCCCTCCTTCGAGATCAACTCCGCGCTGCTCTCGCGTTGCCGGGTCTATGTGCTGCAACCGTTAACCGAAGATGAAATTGTCGTGCTCCTCCAACGCGCGCTCACGGATAAGGAGCGCGGGTTAGGCCAGATGCGCCTCGAAGCCGCGGAGGAAGTGCTGCGCAAAATCGCCGCATATTCCAGCGGAGACGCTCGCAGCGCCTACAACGTCCTGGAGGTAGCCGCATCGCTCTCCATTGAAACTTCGGTAGAGACGCGGCTAGCCGCGTCTCCCGCCGCGACCACCGAGATCACGGAAGCAATCATCCAGGAAGCCGTCCAAAAGCGGGTCCTGCTCTACGACAAAGGCGGCGAAGAGCATTACAACATCATCTCCGCGCTGCACAAATCGGTGCGCAACAGCGATCCCGACGCCGCCCTCTACTGGCTCGCGCGTATGCTCGAAGCGGGCGAGGATCCACTTTACATTGCCCGCCGAGTCGTCCGCATGGCGGTCGAAGACATCGGCCTCGCTGAACCGAACGCGCTCGCATTGTGCATGGCCGCGCGCGACGCCGTCGATTTCATCGGCATGCCCGAAGGCAACCTCGCCCTGGCGCAAGCGGTTGTCTATCTTTCGATCGCGCCGAAATCGAACGCGCTCTACACCGCCTACAGCGCGGTTCTGCGAGACGTTGAGCAAACCGCCGCCGAACCCGTCCCGCTACATCTGCGCAACGCCCCGACCAGCCTGATGAAAGGCCTCGGCTACGGCAAGGATTATCAATACGCCCACGATACCGAAGCCAAAGTCGCCGATATGCAGTGCCTGCCCGACAGCCTGCGCGATCGCACGTACTATCGCCCCACCAACGAGGGAGTCGAGAAACGGATTCGCGAACGCCTGGAAGAAATCAAACGGCTGCAGCGGCCGGCGGCCAGTCGAGCGTCAGACAGGTCGGAAAATCCCACTTCGAGTCCGGCAAAAAGTCGAACAAAAAGAGAATCTGAGACCTGATTGCCGCAATCTCATATAACAGTTGCAATCGCTCGGCAGGAGGGTTTCGTCTTGGCCACCAGCCCGCTCACGGATTTCGGCTTTTCCACCCAGCCAGTGCCCGAAACATCCGCAAACAGGATCGCCGAACTGGTGCGCATGCAGAAATTCGCGCAGCGCATCACCTCTACTCTCGACATTGAAGAACTCGTTCCGCGCATTGTCGATGAGGTTGCGGAGTCGCTCGGCTGCGTCGAAATCAACCTGTATCTGCGCGACCATGAGGAATCTGAATTCGTGCTGGCCGGCGTTCGCGGCTGCACCGTTTACGGCAAGGGCCATCGCCTCAAGATCGGCTCAGGAATGGTGGGACACGTCGCAGCCACGGGCAAAATGCACTACGCTCCCGACGTTGCCCTCGACCCCTACTACATCGCCTGCGAGCCGGATACGCGCTCCGAAGTCGCCATCCCGCTGCAACGCGAAGGCGATCTGGTCGGAGTTTTCACCGCCGCCCATTGCGAACTCAACGCGTTCTGTCCCGACCAGCTGCGTTTATTGCAAGGACTGTGCGCTCACATCGCCGTCGCCGTCCACAACGCCCGGCGCTTTGGCGATGAGCGCGAACAGCGCGAGCGCATGAGCCGCGAGGCAGAAGAAGCGCGCTCGATTCAGCAGGCCCTGTTACCCCGTACTTCGCCTCTGATCCCAGGGTTCGCGGTGTCCGGGCTTTCGGTCCCGGCGGGCTCGGTCGGCGGCGACTGGTATGACTTCATTCCGCTGAGCGACGGACGCTGGGGCTTGGTGCTCGCCGATGTGTCGGGTAAAGGCCAGGCGGCGGCGCTTCTCATGTCCGCTACCCGTGGCATGTTGCGCTCGCTGGCGCAAACCGGCTCTGGACCCGCCGAGGTCCTGACGCGGCTCAACAACATGATGATCGAGGATTTTCCGAGCGGCCGCTTCGTCACCATGGTCTATGCCGAACTCGATCCTTCAAACCGCATTTTGCGGATCGCGAACGCGGGCCATCTTTCGCCGCTGCTGGTCGAGCCTTCTGGCCACCGCTGGATCAATCACGAGCACGGCTTGCCGCTCGGAATTTCGGCCAGCAAATTCTCGGAGACCGAAGTGACCCTCGGTGAGCATTCGCGCATCGCGTTTTATTCCGATGGAATCACCGAGGCAGAAGCCGAGCCAGGCGAAGAATACGGCGCGGAAAGACTTCTCGCCCAGATGCAGTCACCCGCCGTTACCCCTGATAGTCTGCTTGCAGACGTCAGGAAATTCGCGAATGGATGCGGATTGCGCGACGATGCCACGGTGATCATGGTGCGGGAGCGCGAAACAGAATCAAGCTCCAGTAACAACGCCTATTGAAGTTGCTATTCGCTAACCGAACCGCGCCCGGTGCTCTTTCAAAACGCAGCGGTCCATCACCACGAAGATTCCAGCCTCTCGCGCCTTTTCCGCCGCGCGCTCGTTGATCACGTCTTCCTGTAGCCAGATCGCCGGAATCTTCAACTGAATGGCCTGCTCCACGATTTCGTCAACGTACTCCGGCCGCCGGAACACATCGACCAGATCGATCTTCTCGGCCACATCGGGCGGCACGTCGAGCAATGACGGATACGACTTTTCCCCAAGCGCTTCCGCAATCTGCGGATTCACCGGAATAATCCTGTATCCGGCCGCCTGCATGTACGCGGAAACGCCGTGACTCGGCCGCATCGGGCTCTCCGACAATCCCACCACGGCGATCGTCTTCGCCCGCGACAAAAGATCGTAAATAGAATCGGATTGCGTCAGGAACTTTCTCCCCAATCCAGCCAGATCCGGGTATTGCCTTCAGCCCTTCTTTTCCATCTTCTGTTTAAACATCCGCATTGCCAGCTTGCGAATCGTATCCGGAACCTCTTTGTTGTCCGACAGATTCTTCAGATCGTGAACCAGCAGGTTCTTCATCAGTCCCAGCGAAAGATCGAGCGGCGTGCGCGGATTATAGACCAGATTCCGCATAATGCTGTAGTTCTTCGCGAACTTCCGCTTCATCGGAATCGTGCGCAGCACCGCCTCCAATACATTTTTCTGCAACGCAAATTTTTCCACCTCGCCATCGGTAACTTTTGGCGACTCCAGCACCGCGACGGCCACCAGCTTAGTGGAATCGCGCACCAGAATCGAACGCTCCTCCTTGCTGCCGCGCATCGCCAACGCAATCCGGCCCTTGATGTCGAGCTTGGAGATTTTCTGCAACGTGCTGTCGCGCCGTTCCTCATGAACGGGAAGGGTGGGCTTTTTCGCGGCAATGGTGGCAGCTGCGGACTTTCCGGCGCCGGCCACAGTCGCCGATTTCTCCGCGGTCGCTGATCTCCCTTCCGCGCCAGCCCCTGCAATCGCGCTCGAAGGAGGGGGCTCCGGCCCCGCTGCAATCGTTGCTTCGACGACGTCTTCCCGACCCCTGCGTTCATGGCCGATCTCTTCGGGGATCATTCCTATGGGCTGAAACGGCTTGTCTTTTTCGGCGGCCAACTCTGCCGCATTCTCTTCCAGATACTTGATGACTACGCTTTCGACAACTTCATCCGGCGCGTCCGCTTCGGCGATCTCCGCTACCGGAGTCGCTTCCAACCCAGCCAGCTTCTTTCCCATCTCAGCCTGCTCATTCGGACGGAGGTTCGGATTCGACTGCAACGCCTGCACCAGCCGTGGAGAACTCATCACCCGCGGACTCGCCGACAAAGCTTCGACCACCGAGCGCGATCCCGAGACCGCAAGCCCATCCAACGATTCTTCCCCTACCGCCGGATTCTCCGCCAGCGCTGAGAGCAGACGAGTCCTCAGATTCTCCGAAGAAATAAAATATCCCAGCACCTCGGCGCTAGTTTTGGGATCGGCAGCAGCGGCCAGGCTGGCTTTTTCATCCCACCCAGCCAGCGTAAGACGCGCTTGCTCACTAAAAACTTTGTTATGGAGCGCGAGATACACCAGGATCTCAATCGTCTCCCCAGGTTGCACGGAAAGGGAGCCGCGCGCCGCCGATTGCATCAGGTGCGACGGAACCTCCGACTTGCGGATCAGATCAAGCATTCGCGGCATGGTTTATCTCCCGGAATTCGTCGCGACTATCTTCTTCGCGAATTTCTTCGTGAATTCTGCCGTGGACTCTTTCGACAACTTCTTCGCCAACTCTTTCCTGAGATCGTTCGACGCTCGCCGTTTCCTGCCGCCCACCGCCCGCTCCAATTCCGTGACCGCAATCTCGAGCTCGCGCGTGTTGCGATTCGGGTTCCGCCGCTGATATTCGTCGCTCAAAGCGCGATAGTACCAGAGCGTGCCTTCTTTTTTTCCCGTGAACCGCGTCCAGATGGCATCGCCATACTGTCGGTAATCGGCCAAAATCGTGCGGACGTTATGCAGCTTGTCAGACGCCGAAACCAGCCGAGTCTCGGCGTCGGCGTGCGTCACCTCGCGCAAATAGCCTTTCTTCCGCTCCCCCCAGTCCGGCTTCGGCTCGACAAAAGTGTCCGTGCAACCCTTCACGATGTTCGCAACCCGGCGCCCAAACTGCTTGCGGATTTCGCGCAGTCTCGGCACGCCGCCGCAATCTTCGACTACATCATGCAGCAAGGCTGCGATCGCCATATCCTCGTCGCCGCCGGCTTCGAGCACCAGCGACGCCACTGCCATCAGATGCGAGAGATAAGGCACTGCGCTTTGCTTCCGCGTCTGTCCCACATGTTTCTCCGCCGCATAGCGGAAGGCCCGCTGCAAGCGGGGTCCAAGATGTGGCGGCTCAAGTTTCGGGAGCCGAGGTGAGACTACGCTCATTGTTTTTTCTCGCCCCGCCGCATCCGGAGATAAGCCTGCATCAACGGCTGTAGATCGCCGTCCAGCACACGATCCACGTCGCCAATCTCCAGTTTCGTGCGGTGATCCTTGATCATCCGGTAAGGTTGCAGCACATACGACCGTATCTGCGATCCGAAATCGATATCCAGTTTCGAATCCTCAATCTTTTTCGTGACTTCGCGCTTTTTCTCCAGTTCGTACTCGTAAATCTTGGAGCGCAGCATGCTCATCGCCTTCTCTTTGTTCTTATGCTGCGAGCGTTCATTCTGGCAATTGGCCACGAGGCCAGTAGGGATGTGCGTGATCCGCACCGCCGAATCCGTCGTATTCACATGCTGTCCGCCCTTGCCGCTGGAGCGGTAAGTGTCAATCCGAATGTCCTCGGGCTTAATGACGACCTCGATGCTGTCGTCGATCTCGGGAGAAACGTACACGCTGGCGAACGATGTATGCCGCCGTTTCGCCTGATCGAAGGGAGAAATCCGCACCAGCCGGTGGACCCCAATCTCGCTGCTCGAATAACCGAACGCATACTGGCCGATCACCGAAAATGTCGCGGACTTGATTCCGGCTTCTTCTCCGGGCTGGTAATCGTACATCTCCGTCTTGAATCCCTGCCGCTCCGCCCAGCGCAGATACATGCGCAGCAGCATCTCCGCCCAGTCCTGCGATTCGGTTCCGCCGGCTCCGGGATGAATGGTCATGATCGCATTCAGACTGTCGTTCGCGCCCGAAAGCAGGGTTTCGGTTTCGACGCGATCGACAAGTGCGCGCAGAGATTCCAACTCGCGCTGCAAATCGGCGGCCACGTTCTCACCCTCACCGGCCAGATCGAAGTAGGCGGCGATGTCGCCGGTCCGGCGTTCCAAGTCGCTTTCCAGCGACAACACGCTTTCCAGGCGCTTCCGCTCGCGCATTACCTGCTGAGATTTTTCAGGATTCGACCACAGCTTGGGATCCGATGCCTGCTTTTCGATTTCAGCAAACTGCAGGCGCAGCTTACCGGCGTCAAAGATACTCCCGGAGATTGTTGACCTTGGTCTTTAACGAAGTGTATTGCTGTTCCAGTTCATCGAGCATGCTGATCACTTGACCTTTTCTTGGGAACCAGTCGTTGGTCGTTAGTCGTTAGCACGACCTCGCGAACGACTAACGACCATCGACTAACGACCATCTTGAAATGCAAACCGTATCACCACTGCGCCTGCTGAAATTATCGCACACAGATATGCGAACCAATCGCCATGCCGGGTATAAAAGGTGGTGCCCGAATTCAATGCGTAAGGCGCGGCCAGCGCGCTGCGGACCTTGCGCGGGAGGACCACCACGATCCGTCCGTACGGATCGATCGATGCCGTCATCCCCGTGTTGGTCCCGGCCAGCAGCCACCGGTCGTTTTCGATGGCACGCATTTCGGTCTGTTGCAGGTGCTGCGCCCAGGCGCCGCTGTCGCCGTACCAGCCGTCATTCGAGATATTCAACAAAGCCTGTGCGCCCTGCAGCGGTCCCTGACGCACTTCGTCCGGAAAGATCGATTCATAACAGATAAACATTCCGAAGCGCTCGCCGCCTGCATCCAGTGGCGTGTGCGAGGTGCCTCGCTGAAACTCTCCCACCTCTTTGGTCAGCCCTCCGGCAAACGCGAACACCTGCGGAAACGGCAAATATTCGCCGAAGGGCACGAGATGCACTTTGTCGTAGCGTCCGACCCACTCGCCCTGCGGACTGACCAACGCGGCAGAGTTGAATATCTGCGGGCGTTCTTCGCCACTCGCTCTGCCACTCGCTCCGCCGCTGCGCATGGCAGGCGCGTTTCCAATCGAGCCCGCCACCACCCAGGTTCCCGACTGCCGCGCCAGCGCGCTTACGGCATCTCGAAACAGAGGGTCGTTCGTGTAAAACGGTGAAGGTGACTCGGGCCAAACAATTAAGTCGAAGTGCCGGTCGGTCCCTTCTTCAGCGGATTTTTCTCCGGCAGGATGCAAACTGATCGCGGTCAAGTCCCGCAGCGTGCCCTGAAAATAATCCCGCGTCCACATCGCGCCTTCGAGGATCGGGATATTCGGCTGCACCAAAAGCGCGGCGTGATCGGCCGCCACCGGCGGAGGCGTCAGCAATTGTCCAGCCTGCAGAATCGCCGTCGCGCCGCAGGCCGCCACCAGCAGCCACTTCCGCCTGTCCTTCGGAGCCTCTTTCGGTACATTTTTCGGCACATTTTTCGGAGCATTTTTCGGCACCAGGAAAGCCGCCGCGAACACGCTGTTCACCAGCAGGATTTCGAACGAGAGCCCATAAACGCCGGTGAGCCCGGCAATCCGCGTGAGCGCAAAATTTCCGGTCTGCGAGTATCCCAGAAGTTCCCACGGAAACGCGGTAATCCGCGTCCGGGCAAGTTCCACGGCGACCCAAAGAAACGGAGCCGCCACAAGTGCGCGCCGGATCGACGCTTCTGACCTGGCCTTTGATCCAGACTTGTCTAATCTGGAGTTGTCGGAGCCCGCGACCTTCGCTCCGGCGACAAGTGCCAGCAGCAGTCCGAACATGCCGTGATAGAGCCCGACATACATACAAAACAGGATCAGCGCCAGCGCCGCCATCGGATTCGGCAGCCCGCCATAGCGGTGCATGGTGTCGAAAATCCAGTAGCAGGTTCCGGCAAACCACAGAATCCCGCACGCGTAGCCCAGAGCGAACCCCTGCCACGGTGTAGCGGGCAGCAAACGCGCCTGATCGTTCCGTTGCAGTTGCAGTTGCAGAGTCTCAGGACGTCGTGCCCGCAAGATAGCGACCAGCAGTGGGGCGACCGCGACCCAAGCCAGCCCGTACAGCCCCGGCAGCGGAAAGATCACAACCTGCAGGACGGCCGAGAGCAGAACAAGTCCCCACGCGCTTCGGTGAATTTTAAGCACGCATCAGAATAGCAAACGGACGTATGCTGCGAACCTCGCGCCAAGAGCTTGGGGCCACGAGCGTCGAGCAGCCGTTCCACCCGTAGTCCGTAGCTCGCAGATCGCAGCCCAATAGATCTGAAGCCGAATTCCGCGCCGTTCAGCCGAGCGTCCAATGGAACTCATTTGGCACCTACGAGCCATTTACAAGAAAATTTAGAGCCATTTACGCTATGATGTCACGGTTCCTCGTTCGCCGCGATTCGGTGGCCAAAGCTCGGTGGCTAAAACGGTGGCTGGAACGAAGACCGATCCATTCCTACTCTCCCTTGCGATTTGAGTTTGTGAGCCGAGTGCTTCTCCGGCTCATTGAAATGTGAAAAGAGTTAGATTTTGCCTTTCTATGCGGTCTGGCACCAAGGCGACGGAGGAGACGACCATGGGCAAAAATAAGATATGGATTTACTGGGCCGTGCTGCTCAGTCTGGCAGCGGGATTACCAGGAACGGCGCAGGCCTCCACGTCGAAACAAGCGCAAGAGCAGTTGACGGCGTTGTTACTGGGAAAGGATGTAAGAGCTCTGGTCGATCTGCCCGCCTACAAAGACGGTGTCGACGTCTACTACCTGCCTAAGGCGAATAAACACACTGACGATCGCGGAGTCGATCTGGATGAAATGACCAAATGGCTCAAGTCCAAGGGCGTGGGAGTGGAGCGCGATGAATGGGTGACCATCACTAACGTCAAGATCGACAGCGACAAAGTGGAGATCCATCTGGAAGGCGGCGGGGAGGGGCGGCGGGGCAGTAATCACGCCAATAAAGTTGGCGCGTCCTACAAGCGGGCTGGGGGCTCAAGGCTGAATCTGAAGTATCAAAAAGACATGAACGACACCGACATCGCTCCGCAATACATCCTCGGCTTCATGGCCAGACTGCTGGATGTAAGCCGCATCGAGCAGAAGATCGAGGAGAAGGAGATGCCGGAGGACCTTCGCGCCGCCATCGAAGCGCACACCGTGGTCGAGAGGATGACCTACGAAATGGTGCTTATGAGTTTTGGCGATCCCGATCAGAAGAAGGTGGACGAGAGTAGCGACGCGAATCTGCGTGAGACCTGGTTCTATCTGAAGAACGGCCACCGCTGGGTGGTGCACTTTGAAAATGGCAAAGTGGTAAAAACGCAGGTCTTTTGAAGCGGCGACTCCGAGCCGCGCTTCGCGTACAGAATTTCCCCCTGCGTTGTTTCCCCTGTGTTCCCCCATCCCCTGTGGTGAAGCCTTCTCTAATTCCGCAACCCCGCCGACGAAACCGGACCACATAAGAAACCCATGGTCACCTCACTTTCGGCGATTCCATATCCGCCGCCTTCTGATCGTCCCCATGAATGGCCCCATCCTCTTCCGCATAGAACGAGCGGTGTTCGCTGTCCATCTGCTTGGGCGTCATGGTGAGCACAAAGCCGTCGTGATCGGGACCTTGGTGGCGGGGACGGAAGCTGGCCCTGTAATCGCCGCGGTCGGGGCTTTGCGCCATGCGCTTGGTGAAGGATCCAGTCCCCGCCAGCGCCTCCAGCGAATCCGCATACTTGCCATGCCGTTTCATGTAAGCATGCTCCGCCCGGAGCACGGTCCGCATGTAACCGAGCGCCTGCGCTTCGGATTCCGACCGCGCCGGATCCCCCGGAAACTGGGGCTTATATTGCGATTGAGGTTGCGATGAAGGTTGCGCCGGGGCTGGTGCTGGAGCCGGCTCCTGCGCTAGCGCCAGCCCGGCTCCCAGTATGCCCACCGCCAGAATTCCTGCCCAATACCGCTGCGACCGCAGTCCGTTCACGATATCTCTCCAATCAGGCCTGATTTGGGGGGTTACCCCCGTAATTTGTATCGCATAGCAATCATTTCAATTCGGTGCCGGTTCAGGCAAGCTTGAACAGGATGTAATCCTAACAGGGAAACCTTAATGAAAGCTGCCGTCGCTAGAAAGCCGCTTATACGTGTCGCCGTAGTGGAGAGCGATCCCCTACGCTTTGTGGGATTCCGGACCCTTTTCGACACCGAACCTGATTTGGAGTTGGTTTCCGCTTCACTGGCCGACCTTGGCCAGTTGCAGGCTATCGACTTGGTCCTGCTTGGCAATCGTGGCGGCCAGAACCTGTACGACATCATGGCCAGCATGAAGGCCATCCGGCCCGACCTGCGCATCATTGTAACCGGGTCCGGTATGGACGATGAAAGCGTCCTCAAAGCCATCGCAGCCGGCGCCAAAGGCTATGTGGACGAGGCAGCCTCGGCGGCCGAGTTCATCCAGGCTCTCCGCATCGTTCATCAAGGCTCGGTATGGGCGCCGCGCCGCGTGCTCTCGACTTTCATCGAACGCGTCAGCGCATCCCCGGGACGCATCTTCCCCGCCGGCCGCATCACCTTCACCGACCGCGAAAAAGAAGTTCTGGAGATGCTGGTAGCCGGCCGTTCCAACAAAGAGATCGGCTCCGCCCTCGGCATCGAAGAGCGCACCGTGAAGGCTCACGTAGCAAAGTTGATGCGCAAAGTCGGCGTGCAGAACCGCATCGCGCTGTCCGTCCACGCCATCACGCACTCGCTGGTAACGGCAAAGTAGCTCTCGTTTTGTGAAGCTGGCTTCCCAGCCTTCCGTTCTGAGGCGTTTCCGCGTGCTTCACGTCGCCGTAGCGCTGCGCCAGCCAGGTTCGCACTTCTTTCGGATCATATTTGAAGGGGCCATTTCCGCCCTTGTAGGAAATGCGGCCGCTCTCGTCCAGGATGTACAGGCGCTCCGGCCAAGCCGCGTAAGCGTTGTTGGCAGCATCGTTCATTTCATCAACGCCAAAAGGCAATGGGAACTTGAACCGCTTGGTGAAATCGTTGGCGATAACAATCCGCTGTTCGAGTGTCTTCGGTTGCACGTAGCAGACGTCGTCTTTATCCTTTTCGTTCGACTTCATTCGCCATTCATCCGTGGGATGCGCTTCACGGATGTAGATGGTCAGAAAATCGACGCGATCCTTGTAATCGTTATAGATCTGCACGATATCGCCCAACTGGCGACGGAAGGGCGGTCAAGTAAAACTGCCGAAGATCAGTACCAGCGGCCGCCCGCTGGTGCGTTCACGAAGATGGAAGCGCGTCTTGCCATCCAGCGCCACCAGTCGCACATCCGGCGCGGTGTCACCTGCCTTTAAGGTTCCCACGTGCATGTGCGGCAAGGCGAACCGCACCATCCCTATGGCATCTTTCGGGCTGCCCGCCATAAGACTCAATCCGGCAAACCCAAGAACCAGAAGCACTCCAATCGAAACGGTCGTCCACAGTAGCCAGCGACTCATAGAGGTTCCAGTTTAGCGTGTCGAGGCTTGGAACGGGTGGGCAGCCTTCTCTGTTATTGCAAATCGCCATTACGCCACCAATCGCAGCGGAGCGGATCACGCAATCCGTCGGTTACCCAAGTGCAGTGACCTCGGTAATCTTGCCCGCTTCCCGCACCTGCCCCATACT
>Ga0209274_10000439_pt1 | contig 25958 bp, 22 predicted proteins | sample HubBroMetageREF1_FD_188343 | JGI IMG/M metagenome (GOLD analysis project Ga0209274, IMG submission 188343) | Reference soil microbial communities from the Hubbard Brook experimental Forest, New Hampshire, USA - Hubbard Brook CCASE Soil... | ecosystem: Environmental > Terrestrial > Soil >...
AGAGGATCCGTCCCACGATGGGAATGGACTGGTCGGGATTTGAACCCGAGACCTCCGGTTTGCAAAACCGGCGATCTTCCGGACTGATCTACCAGCCCATCCGGGGCGGTCAGGGAGGCTCGTCCGCTTTAGTCTTATCGCGCAGACCCTCGGGACGGGGCGACGGATCGCCATACCCGGTCGAGCTTCGGGACCGTGGACCGGCGCTCGAGTTCCTCCGGGGCAATCCACTCCGAACGGGTGTGCTCCCCATCCAGTCGGACCTCCGGTGCGCGAACCCGGAAACGAAACGGGTGGACAATGAAGACTCTCTCCGAATCTCGTACTGCCACGGTCGGGCCCACCGCGAGCAGCTGGGCCTCGTCCACCTCGATCCCCGTCTCCTCCCGGACCTCTCGGATCGCCTGCGCGAGCGGCGGGACCTCCTCGACAAACCCGGAGACCCCGGCCCATCGCCCTTGGAAGCTACCGACCTGGGAGGACCGCTGGAGGAGTAGGATGCGGCCGTCCTCTCGCTCGAGGAACGCCGTCACGACGTGAGCTTCGGCCACGCCCTCGATCGAGAACGACCCCGCGTCCCCGTCCACCCGGACGATCTCTCCCTCCCGGAGCAGGTCGACGTCGACGCCGCCGAGGATCGGGATCCCCAACGGGGCACCGGCTTCCTGGGGAGCGCCGTGGAGCAGGACCGCCGTCACGCTGCGCGGAAGCTCTTCGGTCGGAGGCCACCAGAGGCTGGGGAGCGAGAGCACTTCGCCCAGGTTCGGGGTCGACGCGCCCCACCGGTTCGGGTCGTCCACCAAGTGGGTTCGCCCGACCGCCACGCCCGGCGCGATGGACATCGCAGGTATCGGCACATCGGACCGAGCCGCCGGGGCGTAATCGCTCTGGCGGGTCGGGGACGTGCGGGAAACGCCATCTACCCGGCGGAGGTCGCCGACTTGTGAAGTTGAGTGCGTTCACGGTGGTCGACGCCTACGACTCGGGGCCCGACCCCACCCCCGACCGGTACGGCGACGTCCTCCGGCTCGCGGAGGCGGCCGACCAAGCGGGGCTCTCCGCGTTCTGGATCGCGGAGCATCACTTCCAGCCCGGGGGAATCTGTCCTTGCCCTCCGGTTCTCCTGGCTGCGTGCGGGGAGCGAACCCGACGCATCCGACTCGGGGTGCTCGTCAGCGTATTGCCGTTTCACCGTCCGATCGAGCTCGCGGAACAGTACGCGATGGTGGACCGATTGACCGGCGGGCGGCTCAATCTCGGCGTCGGCAGCGGCTACATCCCTCTCGAGTTCGAGGGGTTCGGGATCGACCCGGCGAACAAGCGGGAACGTTTCGACCGGAATCTCGAGACGTTCCTGGCGGCGCTCGACGGGAAGGAGGTGCGGGCGGAGGAGCCGACCGCCGTCCCGGTCCGGATCAACGTGCTCCCGATTCAGCGACCGCACCCGCCGATCTGGCTGGCGGTGCAGCGGCGGGAGGCGATCCCGTTCGTCGCGCGGCGCGACGTCTCGATGGCGCTGGTCCCGTACGCGACGGTCGCCAACCTCACCGAGCTCGGGGACCAGGTCCGGGAATTCCGAGCCCACCTGCCCCCGGGGTCGCGGGCGGAGGTTGCCGTCGCGGTGCATGTCTACGCGGGGAGTGAGCCCGCACGGGCCCGGGTCGCCCTGCAGCGGTACCTCGACTCCCGGCTTCGAACCCAGAGCGCCTTCTACCAGGAGAAGGTGAGGCGCGACCCCCACCACGCGAACGCCGCCACGATCGAAGAGAGCGGATTCGCGGTGTTCGGCGACGCCCGCGAAGTGGCAGAGCGCCTTCGCGACTACGCGAGGATCGGCGTCGACGAAGTGCTCGGGATCTTCGATTTCGGGGGTCTCGACTCCCGCGAGGCGACCCGCTCGGTCCGGGAACTGGGCGCGGCGTTCGTGAACTGAACCCCAGGGTGCCGTTCGCCGCCGGGCGGAGGAAGAGGTTGGACCGTGCGCTGTCTTCGCGGCGCTACTGCGACCCCGGAGGCGGCAGCGGAGGAGGCGAGCCGCCGGTCGCGGGAGGCGTCCCGGGGGCTTGCCACTCGGCCGCGGGCGGCGCCGTCGGCGCGGGAGTCGGGGGGTTCATCGGCGAGTTTCCCTCGTTCCAGGGCGCGGCCTTGGGCGGGCTCCGTCCGTGGCGGATGATCAGCACCAGGATGACCGCGACCACGAGGATGATGACCAAGAGCAGCAGCCAGCCGACCGTCAGCCCGCTGCCCGCACCGAGCTCCTCGCTGAGCGCGGACGGGTGGGCGTTGACGTAGACCGACGTATCCGCGTAGCAGTAGCCGTAGTTGTTGTCCTCCATGTAGCAGTTCGGTCCGTCGGCGAGACCGTAGGCGTCGACGTCCACGTAGATGTACACCGAACCGCTCGGGAGGTTCGACGGGAGCGTCAACGACACCGAGCCGGAAGTGCTGGTGGTCTCGAATTCACTCTCGGCGAAGCCCGCCTCGATCCCGACCTCGACATACAGGACGCTCGGTACGGGCTGGTTCGTGAACGAGGTGACCTGCCAGGTGACCTGGATGGTCTGCCCGGGTTGGAAGCTCCCGTCGGCGTAGTTGGACTGGGTGCTGACGCCCGCGAGGACCGTGAATCCGGTCTCCAGGTCGGCCTCCCAACTGCCCGTCGCATACACTCCGCTGGTCGGCGACTGAGCCCAGACATCGAGGTCATAGTACGTGGCCGTGAGGCCGCCGGGAACCGTGTACGAAACGGAGTTGGACGATCCCAACGTTCCTTGGGCAACGACTCCCGACGAGATGAACACGCCGAGAGGGTTGTACCACTCGCCCGTGACGGTGTAGTACGTCGTCGTCCCCGAGAGGGCGGCCGGAGAGAACTGAACGCTCCAGGTCAGGGTGTTGCCCGGGGTGTAGTACGTCGGCCCGGACACCAAGAGCTGCGGCTCCACGACGGAAGAGAGGGCCTCCCCGGAGAACGTCTCGGTCGCATTGACCGCGGTCACGAGGACCTCGAAGTCCCCTACGTAGTCCGAAGGCAACGTGATGTTGATCTGCCCGTTCTGGGCCGTGCTCGCGATCGTGCCCGTCCCCAGCAGCAGGCCGTCCGTGTCGGGTCCCCACGCGGCCCATCCTGTCGCCGTGAGCGTGCCGATCGTCGCGTTGGTACTGCCCAGATTCCAGGTGGCTACCACGTTCTGGCCCGGCGAGTATAGGCTGGAACTGAGCGACACCTGAACGATCGCCGCCGCCTGCGACGACGGGGTCAGCTGGAAGGTGAAGTTGGACCATCCCTTCCAGTTGCCGACGCTGGTCGCGGCCGTGTCGGCCACGGTCAGGTTCACGGAGTTTCCGAACGGGTACCCGTAGGCGGTCGTGAAGGGTGGGACGGACGCGGTGAATGCGAAGCAGACGACGCCCGTTGCTGAGCTCACGAGCGAGGTGGGCACGCTGCCGCCGGGGGAGACGTGGCCGATCCCGTTCGTGAAGAAGTCGCTCACGGTGAGTCCGGGAACCCCTTGGAAGTATCCGCCGTAGCGGACCCCCGCGGTGGCGGTGACAAAGATGGTGCTACCGGCCGAGAAGGTGGTTTGGTTGTCCGTCAGCCCGCAGTCCGCGTACGGGGTCAGGTAGGTGTAGTCGATCCAGGGCGCCCCGACGTAGAGATAGATGCTGTACGTCTCGTTCTCCGTGACGAACCCGCTGACGTTCGCGACCGCCCACAGCTCAATGTAAACGGTGCTGTCCTCCGACGCGTTATTCGGAATGGTGAAGTTGTGGGCTCCCGTCGGCTGGACGGGAAGCGCGACCATACCGGGGGTGAACAAGTTTTGGTACGTGCCGTTGAGATACTCTCCCCAGAGGGTCAGTGCGGTGAACTTGTCGTAAGAGGCCCCGTTCACCGTGCTCTGGATCCACCAGTTCAGCGAGATCTGCTCGCCGGGAAGGACCGCCCCGCCGTCCCGCGGGTTCGTCGACGCCGCGAGAGTGTAGGTGTGGACGGTGAGTTGCTCGGTGTACGTTCCGCCCAGGGGGGCCGAGACGGTGACGTTCCAGTAGCCGCCGTACACCAAGGACGACGGGAAAATGTAGGAAAGGTGGTTCATGGCATAGGTGCTCGAGTCGGTCGTGGAGTTGATCGTGACCGTGGCGCTGAACACGGGGCTGCCGAGGCCGTCTCGCGTAGCGTTCGGGTCGTTCAGCGTCAGGTTGACCGTGTGGTCCCCTGCCGCATCGTAGACGGTGAACAGAATCGTGTTAGCTCCCGGGTTGGGATAGGAATCGGGCGGGGGGCCGTAGGAGGTGATGCACGAACCCGTGCAGAAGTCGTTCGTTTCCTGCTGCTGCCCGTTGTAGGCGTGGACGATAATCGGCGGAAGTGCGGGATTCGTCGCGGCGGTCAGAGGAGCTGCGGCCGACGCGGACGGCCCCGCCGAGGCCCCATGAACTGCGGCTCCAAAACCGACCAAGACGGAAACGACCAGCACCAGGACCAACGCGACCGCTACGGCTGCACGCGACATCGGAACGCCAGCGGGGGCTTCAAGTATATCAAATCCTCGGGTGAGTCGAATCAACCTTCCTCGGTGAGGTCCCCTCCGGTCGAGGTCTCGGACCCCCGGTTCCGGAGCCGTCCGAACGCACTTTATGGTCCCTCGGGTAACGGGGTCGGAACCCCATGACCGAGATCCTTCCGGGCGTCCACCTGGTGGACGGAATCGACCCGAGCCCCGATTTTACCACCCACGTCTACCTGCTGAAGGACAAGGGCCCGACCTGGACCCTGATCGATACCGGCCTCCCGGGCGCGCACGCGGCGATCGAGAAGTACCTGGCACATCTCAAGATCGAGCCGACCTCCATCAAGAAGATCCTACTGACCCACCTGCACCGCGACCACACGGGGTCACTCAAGCCGATGGCGAACCGGACCCACGCCCGGACCTATGCCCACTGGATCGAGGCCGCCTACATCGCGGTCGACCCGCCGTACGCCGGCCCGGGCTCCCCGCCCGCCGAGCCGTTCATCGTGGACGAGACCTTCAAGGACGGGGACACGATCGACGCCGCAGGCGGACTGATCGCCTACCACACGCCCGGCCATACTCCCGGTCACACCTCGTACTATCAGGCGGAACGCAAGCTCCTCTTCTCGGGCGACCTTTTCTTTGTCGACGGGGAAAAGGTGTCGCTCACGCCCGCCGAGTACAGCTTTCACGTCCCGACGGCCCTCATCTCGGCCCGGCGCATGAACCAGCTCTCGGTGGACTCGCTGATGAGCTACCATGGAGGACCGGTGCTCAGGAACGGCGGAAAGGCGATGCGGGCGTTTACCCAGGAAGCGTAGTCTTCGCCCTCGCATTCGGCCCGGCGCGGCCGCCCGCTCCCGGGAGAGAGCGACAGTGGGACTGGCCAGATTTGAACTGGCGTCTCGGAGTCCCGAACCCCGAAGGATGGACCAAGCTACCCCACAGTCCCAGGCAGGGGCCGGCGACCTCACCGCGCTATTTGAGCGCGCGGGCCACCGGGGTACCCAAGCGACGATTCGGGGTGTTTCGCGACCTCCCGCCGAAGATATTCAAGGCCCGGTGCCTCTCGAGTGAGTGTCATGACCTCGCCGTCGACCGCATCGCCCCTCCCGGGCGTCGCGTCCATGGATTCGCTCTCCTGGAGCATCCCCGGTCTCCGAGAGGACCCGACGATGTGCGTTCGGTGCCGGTCCGCCCAGCTGCTCTGCGGCAAGCCGGTCTGCCCGATCCTCGTCAAGTACCACGCGTTCGAGCGAACGCTGCCCCTCGTGGGAGGCCACGACCTATCGGGGAGCTCCCCGCCGGGAGTGTTCGTGGGCCGGTATGGGTACCCCAAGGTCTCCTTCGGACCCCTGCTGAGCCCGGAGCATGGTTCGACGGAACTCCTCGATAGTCCGGAGGATTGGGTCGGGCGGTCGGTCTCGGAGGTGGTCTCCTTCCGGACCGGTCTGGTGCGGGGCACGGCGCCGATCCGGGTCACCGACGCCGAGCGTCCGATCCGCCTCCTCGAGGACCTCCAACTCCTGGGGATCGCGGCAGAGTCTGCGGAGAGCGAGACCCGGTTCCGACGTCCTCCTCGGGGGCACCTCTCGCTGTCGGACTCGACTCCCCCGTTCGGGCCGTCCGCACCGATCGAGCGGTTTCACCTGGACGTTCGGCGGGTCGACCCGCACCTGGACCGGCTCTCGTCGGACACCGACGCCAATGCTCGCGTCGCCGTGGGAGAGCTGTATCACCGGGGGGTACGGGTAAGCCGCATCCAGCGCGCATTCAGTGTCGGGACCCTTGGGCGGCACGGGCGCCGCCGACTGGTTCCCACGCGCTGGAGCATCACCGCGGTCGATGACCTCCTTTCGAAGCAGAACCTGGAGCAGATCCGACTGCTCCCCGAGCTCTCCGAGATCCGACTCCACCGCCTCACCGCCTTGGACAACCGGTGGCTGATCGCCTTCCTGCCGGGCGCGTATCGGTACGAGTCGATCGAGGCGTGGTACCCGAACACCCTCTGGAATCCGAACACGACGAACATCGTCATCATGGGAGACCACGAGGGCCACGGCGGTCGGACGACGTACGCCTCGATCGGCGGTTGCTACTACGCCGCGCGTCTCGCCACGAGCGAGGCGCTCCTGGCGCTCGGGCGCCAGGGCGGTGTCGTGGTGCTCCGGGAGGTCCACCCCGGCGAGATCCTTCCCCTCGGCGTTTGGAATGTGCGCGAGCACGTTCGCGCGGCCCTGCAGCGACCGCCGGAGCGGCTCGCCACGCTCGCAGAACTCTCGGAGCGGATCGCGGAGACGTTCGCGATCCCACTCCCTCGATGGCTGCGGGCGAGCGCGGTGCTGCACGACGCCCGAACCCAACGACGACTGGACGAGTGGCTGACGGCGGACGTGCCGTCGACCCGCGCGTCCGCTAGCTGAAACGCTCGCCGCAGCGACCGCAGAACGTGTCCGCGGGGGTGCGCGGCGTACCGCAGCGAGGGCAGGCGGCCGGGGCGCGGGGGCTTCCGCATCCGCGACAGAATACGTCGTCGGGGGTCGTGGGATAGCCGCAGCTCGAACAGCGGGTGGCGCTGGCGGCCCGTTCGGCGGTGGCCCCCGGGTCCTGGGGGTCGTTCGGGGAGGGGGCGCCTCCCAGGGGACGGGAGGAGGGTCCCGGCGCCACGGTCTCGACCTTGCCTCCGAGGCCGCGTCGTCCTTTCAGTGCCAGACGCAGGGCCTCGGTGTACTCACCGGAATCGAATGCCGCCTGGGCCTTTCCCTGGAAGTCGGTCGCGGCGAGCGTGGCGGGGTCGGAAGGCTTGGACTGCTTCGCCGACTCGAGGTCCGAGTCGAGCAGCCGCATCTCGAACTGGGACTCGGCACGGTTCTTGGGGAGGCCGGTCGGAGCCGGGGTCGATGGCAGGGCGGTCGCGGAGGACCCGTCCGGTCCCATCGACCCGCTCCGCGGGCTCATCGGCTCGCGCGTCGGCGCCGCCGCCGCGAGGGGTCGTCCCTGACGCGCCGCGACGAGCGCCTCGTGGGCGGACTGGGCCAGTTCGTACGCCCGTTCGAACTGGCGAAGGTCGAGCGCTGCCTGGGATTGGGCGATGAGTTCGCGGGCGCGGGAGATCTCGACCCCTTGCCGGGAGAGGACCGCAGCCTCCCGTCGGGCCATCTCGAGGCGGTTGAACGCCCGGTCGGAATTGAGACGGGGGGAGCTCTTCAGGTCGTCCAGCAGCTGGGTCTTCCGCCGCCGGAGGCGCTGGATCGCGAGGAGCAACAACGCGACGAACAGGATGACGAGAACGACGGCGACGAACAGGACCACATAGACGCCCTCGCTCGTCACGCGTCGCTTCCCTCTGGGATGCCGCCCCGTTCTGCCCCGGGGGCCGACTACCGAGTAACTGGAGGGAACGGGTATTTAGCACGACGCACCGCGGCGTCCTCGAAGGGCCTACTTTCCCCGAGGGAGAGGAGGGAGCTGCTATGCCCCGGGCCTAGAAGACCGAGAGTTTCCCGGTCAGGAGGCGCCGGGGGATCGTGCCGATCTGGTCCATCCAGCCGTTGGCCACGGCTTCGGCGTCGGCCCGCACCGCGGACAGCTTGACTCCGTCGGCCGGCAGGATCTGAAGGCTCGCCACCTGGGGCTGGTCGACCGGCTTTCCGATCTGGGAGAGGATCCGCACGTGGACCTCCTTGACGTTCCCGCCCGTCTCCTTGACGATGTCGTTGGCGATCAGGTTCCCGAGGATGTTGTAGATCTTCCCGACGTGGTTGACGGGATTCTTTCCCGCCGACGCTTCCAGGCTCATCGGGCGGCAGGGAGTGATCAGGCCGTTGGCGCGATTTCCGCGACCCACCGAGCCGTCGTCGCCCGCTTCCATCGAGCAACCCGTGACCGTCAGGTAGAACCGTCCGAGCTCGGGGTCGTCGGCAGTGTTGACGTCGATCGCGACCTCGCGCTGGGTGAGCTTCGCCGTCTGGCCGGCCAGCTGCTCGCCGATCTCGTCGCAGACCGCGCGGTACTCCTTCGGGTTCGCGATCTCGCTGTCGACCAGGGCGGCGGCGACGGTAAGCCGGATCTTGTCGTCCTGGCGGTACCCCATCACCTTGACGTCCTCCCCGAGGGCCGGGAGCTTCTTCTTGAGCTTCAGGGTGAGGAAGTGCTCGCTCTCGAGCACGACCCGTTCGAGGTCGGACAGCGGGGCGAACCCGACGCCGAACGACGTGTCGTTCGAGAGCACGTTCTTCTGTTCGAAGACCCCGCGCAGGTCGATCGAACCCTGCCCGATCTTGCTGTCGAACTCCACGTGCTTGTCGATGTCGATGTGGGCGCAGACCGACTCCACGTACTTGCGGGCCGCTTCGATCGCGGTGTCGTGCACGGGGAGCTTCTCTCCGTTCACCTCGGTCGTGGCGCGCCCGACCAGGAGCATGTAGATCGGTTTGGTGACCCGTCCGCCGCCGAACTTCGGCTCGGAGGCGCCGCCGACGACCTGCGTCTCATCGGTGTTGTGGTGGAGGATGTATCCGAACTCGTCGAGGTAGAGGCGGCACAGCGCCCGGCTGACCGACTCCGAGACTCCGTCGGCGATCGAATCCGGGTGGCCGAGGCCCTTCCGCTCGACCATTTCGACCATCTGGTCTTCGATGTGGACGGTCCGGAGCGGTTCCACCTGGAAATTTCGGGGCATGGAGGTCACTTCGGTCGGCGGAGCCGGGGGTGGGTTTAAGGGTTGCGCGAGAGCGGGTCGGCCGGACCGAACCCGCCCGTTCCGACGGGAACTGCGCGCTAGAGGGGCTTCCTCAGGTAGCTGCCCGCAGCCGCGTACCCGTGGGCCCTATAGTACTCCCGAGTACCAACGGCGCTGGTGACATACACTCCCCCAAATCCGGCCTCGCGGGACTCTCTTTCTGCGTGGTCGAGCAGGGAGCGGCCGAACCCGCGGTGCTGGTAGTCGGTCGCTCGGGTCGCGCGGTCACCCACCGCGACCTCGCTGCCGACGACCTTGAGCTCGCGGATGACCGGCTCCGTCAGACCGCCATCGGTCCCAGTCGAAGGGAAGCGGAGTCGGACGAACCCCGCTACCGTGTCGGTGGCATCGTCCTCCCACGCGAAGAAGACCTCACGGCCGCCGTTCGCTTCGTACTCCATCCGATGGAGCTGGAACGCGTCGGGCGCGGGCGTCGCCCGACGCCCCGCCTCCCGGCAGCGTAGACACCGGCAGTGATCGCCATCCCGCTGGAGCCGCTCGACGGCCTTCTGGCGGACGTTGCTCGCCCGGACCCCCGCCGCCACGAGGCGCGAGGGGATGTCCCGCTGGATTCGCTGGATGCGGACCCACGGGGGAACGATCCGCTTCATCTCGGCGAGCACTTCGACGGCGGTCGGCGTGTCGTAGGGTTCGTAGCGACCGGCCTTCCAATCGTCGAACAGCGGCGTCCCCGGCAGCACGAGGGTGGGATAGATCTTGATCATGTCCGGCCGGTAGTCGCTCTCCTCCCAGATTCGCCGGAAGTCCGCGAGGTCTCGCCCGGGGTCCATCCCCGGGAGCCCGACCATCAAGTGGTAGCACACCTTCAGCCCTCGGTCGCGGGCCTCGCGGGTCGCCCGCGCGACGTCGGCGCCGTCGTGGGCACGACCGACCGCGCGAAGGACGTCGTCGTGGAGACACTCGACGCCCACCTCGACCCGGGTGACGCCGGCATCAAGCAGGAACGGAAGCACCCGGGCGTCGCACCAGTCCGGACGGGTCTCGACGGTCAGGCCGACCATCCGGTGCGCCGCCCGTTCGTTCTGCGTGACCGCCTCGGCGAGGCTGGACGACGGCGTCCCGTTCAGCCCGTCGTAGATGCCGCGCAGCACCCCCTCCTGGTAGCTCCGGGGTCGGGCCGGGAACGTGCCTCCCATCACGATCACCTCGACCTTCGAGGTCGGGTGTCCGATCGCCTCGAGGGTGTCGATGCGGTGGCGAGTGATCGCCGCGGAGTCCCAGTGGAACTCGGCGCCCCGCAGGGCCGACGGTTCCTCGCCGGTATAGCTCTGCGGGCTCGCGTTCTCGACACCGCCCGGGCAGTAGGTGCACCGTCCGTGCGGGCAGCGGGCCGGGGCCGTCATCACCGCGACGACCGCGACCCCCGACAAGGTACGGGACGGTTTGCGCCGCACGGAGCCGGCGAATCGCTGCTGCTCTTCCGGGGAGAGGGCGCGGATCCAGTCCACGTTGGAGGGGAGCGCTCCGGACCCGAGCGCTTTCTGTCGGGCGAGCTTTTCCCGGTGGACCTCCTCGGAGGACGGCGGCCCCGAGACCGCTATCGATGGATCCATTGACGGGTCTCCCCGGTCACGAGGTAGGGCGCGCGCCGGAGGTCGTCGAGCGTCCGAGATCCCGTGAGAAACATCGCCACCTTGAGCTCGTGGACGAGCAGTTCGAGCTCGCCGCGCGTCTCGTCATAGCCGGTCGACGCCGCCTTGAGCACGCCGCCCGCGGTGCCGGCCGCCGTCGCCCCGAGCGCGACGGCCCGGGCGACGTCGAGGCCCGAACGGATCCCTCCGCTCGCGACCACGGGAAGGCCGAGGGGCACGAGCTCGAGGACCGAGACCGGTGAGGGGATCCCCCAGTTCCAGAACGTCTTTCCGACGCGGGCCTCCCGCACGGCACCCTGGTCGACGGCCCGGTAGTGTTCGACCGCCGCGAACGACGTTCCGCCGGTCCCGCTGACGTCGAACGCACGCACCTTGCGCGCGAGGAGCTCCTCGGCCACGGCGTGCGAGATCCCCGCGCCGGTCTCCTTGACCAGGACAGGAAACTGGGCCGCGAGCTCCCCGATCCGGTCGAGGCATCCCCGGGCGCGGCGGTCGCCTTCGGGCTGGACCATCTCCTGCAGGAAGTTCAGGTGGATGGCAAGCACGTCGGCGTGGATCAGTTCCATCGCCGCGCGGACCTCGTCGACCCCAACGACACGGTCGTCCGGTCCCTGGGGGATGATCTGGGGTGCGCCGATGTTCGCGAACTTGAGCGGGACCGGATGGCGGGCGACCGTCGCATAGCTGTCGGGATACTGACCCTTCAGCACGGCGGCGCGCTCACTTCCGACGCCCATCGCGATCCCGACGTCCGCGGCGGCCCGAGCGAGGTTGTCGTTGATCTTCACCGCGTCCGGAAATCCCCCGGTCATTCCGGTGATCACGATCGGAGCTCCGAGGCGGTGCCCCAGCAGGGTCACGGACGGGTCGACCTCCGAAAAATCGATCTCGGGGAGTGCCTTGTGCAGCAACTGGATATCGTCCCAGTAGCGGTACCGGCCCTCGACGTCCCGTCCGAGCACGACCTTGACGTGCTCCGCCTTTCGGTGGCTCAGGTCGAGACCCGAGGCGTCCGCGCGCTTATCCGGACCGTGCGTGCGCCCAGCTCCCGTAGACCATCTCCCCCCGAAGGGCGCGAGAGAGTGCGCCATCCGTGAGTCCGCTAATAAGACCTGCGTCCACGCCGGCGCGCGCGATCGCCAGCATGGCTTCGGCCTTGCCCCGTATCCCCCCGGTGACATCCGCGGCGCCCGATACGGGACGGAGCGAGGCGAGGACATCCTCCGTCAGCTCCGGTACGACGGAACGTCGGCCCTGCGGAGGTCCGCGAAGGATCCCGGGTACGTCGCTCACGAACAGCACCCGCTCGGGTCGCAGGGGTCCGACCAGTTGTAGCGCGATCGTATCCGCGCTGAGGATCGAGGCGCCCCAGCTCTCATCGGGGACCACATCACCGAAGGACACCGGCATCAGGCCGCGATCGAGCGCGGACGTGAACGGCGCCGGGTCGAACGCCGCGAGTTGCCCCTCCCGGTTGCGGGCGTGCGTGGCGATGGGAACGGATGCCGGCGAGGCCCCCGCCTCGACGAGCGCCCTCAGGACCATCAGGTGAAGGCGCCGGACCTCGGTGGCGACGATCGCGGCTCCGCGCGCCCGATGGGCGGGGGACTGCGAAGCGAGCGGTGCCCGAGCGAGCCCGAACTGCTTCGCGCCGGGGTGACCGAACGACCCAGCCCCGTGCAGCAGCACGACGCGTCGTTCGCTCGCATCGGCAACTTCACGAGCGAGACGCGCGAGGACCTTGGGGCGGGGCCGCTCGACCTCCCGCTTTCGGGTGATGACCGATCCGCCGAGCTTGACGATGACGAGCGGCCGTTCGGGGCTCGACGGGGCCGTCATCCGAAGAGGCCCGCGTTCACGCGTGGTCGAGGCCCGCTCGGTCGTTGAGGAACATCATCGCGCCGATGAACACGAGGACGACCCCGCTGAACCAGATCCACTGGAAAGTCGTCAGCCACTCCCAGACGAGCGTGAGGCCCACGCCGCAGAGGACCGAGGCGAGAACGACCCACGGGACCGAAATCGGGCTCGAAACGTGGTGGGTGTGGACCTCCGAGGCGGCCCCGTACTCCGACATCCGCCGTCGAAAGACGCCGCCCCTTCAAATGCGTTCGGTCGAGCCGGAACGAAATCCTCCGTCGGTCCGGAATCGTCACGGAACGACGGCGACGTCGAGTTCCGGACGATTTTTTCAAAATCGTTACAGAAGATTGATATGGCATGCACCCCTCGCATCGCCGCCCGAGGCCCGGGTAGGCGTCGACGGTGCCACCAAACAACGATGACCGGTCGACGGAAACGTCGGAACGGTCGGAAGCGACGAACGCCACGCTTGGGGCGGTCGCGCCCGTCAGCGATCGCCCACCGAGCGGGGGAGCAGCGCAGGAACCGGTGTACGGTACACCGCCTCCCCCGCCGGGAACCCCGGGCGGTACGGCCGAGTTCCTCGACTCGTTCCTCCAGACGAAGAGCGAGTTGTTCCGCGAGAGCCGAGAAGTGCTCCGCGACTCGTACGTTCCGGCGCGCCTTCCGCACCGGGACGGCGAGCTCCGGCAGGTCGCCGAGGTCTTGGCGCCGGCGCTCCGAGGAGACGTGCCCTCGAATCTCCTGATCTACGGGAAGATCGGAACGGGGAAGACCGCGGTCGTGACCCAGGTGCGCCAAGACCTCCAACGGCGCAGCGAGGCGGCGTCGAAGCTCACCTTCGTCACCGTGAACTGCGGGAACATCGATACCGCGTACAGCCTCCTGCAGAACATCGGGAACACCTTCGCCAAGACGGACGCCGATCGGATTCCGACCGGCTGGTCGCTTGACCGCGTTCAGAGCGCCATGCGCCGGCTCATGGACGCCAAGGGCGGCACCATCATCCTCGTGCTGGACGAGATCGACCGGCTCGTCGCTCGGAGCGGCGACAACGTCCTCTATACCCTGAGTCAACTCAACACCGAGCTCGAGACCGCGCGTCTGGTCCTGCTCGGGATCTCGAACGACCTCAAGTTCACGAATCACCTCGACGCCCGGGTGCGAAGCCGGTTGAACGAGGAGAAGATCCTCTTCGACCCGTACAAAGCCCCCCAGCTTCAGGACATCCTGCAGGACCGGGCGCGGGTCGCGTTCCGGGAAGGGGTCGTCGACCCCGGTGTGATCGAATTGTGCGCCGCCTACGCACAGCTCGAGAGCGGTGATGCCCGGCGGGCGCTCGCACTCCTACGGCTGGCGGCCGAGATGGCCGAACGTGACCATGCCAAACGGATCACGCGAGACCACGTCGTGAAGGCGAAGAACCGGCTCGAGAAGGACATCATCATCGAGTGCTGCCGCTCGCTCCCGCCGCACTGCAAAGTGCTTCTCTACGCGATCCTCCAATCGTACGAACGCCGCCGAACCGGTGTCCTCACCGGCGAGGTCTACGACAACTACAAGCGGCTCGCGGAGCGCCTGGGCCTGCCGCCCCTGCATGCTCGATCGATCTCGAACTACGTCAGCGAGCTCGAGTCCCTCGGCTTGATCCGCGCCACGATCGTCTCCCGCGGCCGGGGGGGGCGCACCCGCGAGATCCAGGTTGACGTCCCGATCTCGGAGACGATGCCAGCGCTCGAGGAGGACCCGCTCCTCGCCCCGCTCGGCCGTCCGAAGAGCCGCGGCCAGACGCTGCTCACGAACTTCGACAACCCGGGACGGACCGGCCCGAGCTACTGAGCCGTTCGGCTACGGGTCGTTAGCCCGTTGCGACGTCCGACTCCGCCGTCTCGGGCACCATTTGCGTCGCGTCCGCCCGACGGCGTGCCCGCTCCCGCCGCAGCTCCCGAAGGTCACGTTCGAGCTCTCGGAGTTCGGCGCTCACCCGTCGGACCCGTACCTTGGCGATGCCTTCGATCGCCGCGATCTCGCGGTCGAGCGCGTCGTCCGAGCCCCGGAACCCGCTCATTCGCCGGCGCCGTCCTCGATCTGGGCCTTCTGGAGCTTGGAGGAAAAGTCGACGAACACCGTCTTGATCTCGGTGAACTCGTCGATCGCCACGCTACCGGCCTCGCGGCCCCCGTTCCCCGTGTTCTTCACGCCGCCGAACGGCAACTGGACCTCCGCGCCGATGGTGGGGGCGTTGATGTACGTGATCCCCGCCTCGAGGTCGCCCATCGCGCGGAAGGCCCGATTGACATCCCGGGTGTAGATCGAGGAGGAGAGCCCGTAGTCCACGTCGTTGGCGACCCGCACCGCCTCTTCGTACCCTCCGACCTTGATGACCGAAAGGACCGGCCCGAAGATCTCCTCCTTGGAGATCCGGGAGCCGTGTTTCGTCTCGAAGATCGTCGGCGCGATGAAGTAGCCGCGGTCGTAGGCCCCGCCCGTCAGCTTGGTCCCCCCGTACAGGAGCTTCGCCTCTTTCTTGCCGATCGCGATGTACTCGAGGATCTTCTTCTCCTGGTCGGCCGACGCGACCGGGCCCATCCCGGTCTTGGGGTCGAGCGGGTCCCCGACGGTGAAGCCCGCAAGCCGCTTCGTCAGGCGACCGAGGAAGTCGTCGTAGACGTCCTTGTGGACGATCAGGCGGCTCGTCGCGGTGCAGCGTTGGCCCGAGGTCCCGAACGCGCCGAACAGGACCCCGTCCAGCGCAAGCCCGAGGTCGGCGTCCTCCATCAGGATCACCGGGTTCTTTCCACCGAGTTCGAGATGGACCATCTTGAGCCCCTGCGCGCCCCGGACATAGACCTCGCGGCCCGTCTCCACCCCGCCGGTGAAGGAGACCGTGCGCACGCGTGGGTCGGAGACGAGCGCGTTCCCGACGACGCCTCCCGATCCGGTGACGAAGTTGAGCACGCCCGGAGGGACCCCGGCGTCCTCGTACACCCGTACCACCTCGACCGCGCAGCGGGCGGTGTTGGACGCGGGCTTGAAGACGATCGTGTTCCCGGAAATGAGGGCGGCCGCGATCTTCCAGTTCGGGATCGCGGTCGGGAAGTTCCAGGGGGTGATGCACGCCACGACACCCTTCGGTTGCCGGACGGTGAGGCAGAACTTCGAGCGCAGCTCGGACGGGACGGTCTCGCCGAACAGTCGGCGGCCCTCGCCCGCCATGTATTCGATGAAATCGATCGACTCCTGAACATCGCCCAGCCCCTCGGCGATCACCTTGCCCATCTCCCGGGTGACGATGCGACCCACCGACTCCTTCCGCTCCTTGAGGAGCCGGGCCGCGGCGAGGAGGATGTCGCCCCGCTTCGGCGCCGGGGTGTCCTTCCAGGCGGGGAACGCCTTCGCGGCCGCGGTGACGGCCCGCTCGACATCGTCCGGGGTTCCCGAGACGAACGACGCGATCGGCTCCCGGGTGGCCGGGTTCAGCGTCTCGAACCGCTTGGCCTTCGGAGGCGATGCCCACTTTCCACCGATAAAGAGACCGAACTCCTCCACCTTGGACGCCATCTGCGAACGACCCGGGGGCCAATCGGCTACGAAGATACATAGGAGTTTGCGGGGGTAGGGTTCCTGCCCCGCGGGCGAGTCGCGTCCGCGGGGGACAAAGACTTTCGCGGGACGACGCTAGGGGGACGTCGTGATCGACCTCGAACTCCTGCGCAAGGAACCCGACCGGGTCCTGGCGAACCTCGAACGCCGGAGGAACCCTGAGTACGGCCGTCTCTTCGCGGACGCGCGGGCCAAGGACGCCGAATGGCGGGCCGCCGTGCTCGATGCCGACCGCCTGCGACGGCGACGAAACGAGTTGAGTCACCAGATCGCCGAAGAACGCAAGAAAGGGACTCCATCCCCCACCTTGGACGCCGAAGCGAAGGGGCTTCCGGAAGAACTGCGTGCGGTCGAGGCCCGAGAATCAGAGCTCCGGGTCGCACGAGACGCGCTCGCCCGTCGCTTGCCCAACCTGCTCGACGACTCCGTGCCCTACGGCAAGGACGACACCGAAAACGTGGTCGTCTCCTCGTGGGGGGAGCCGGGGGTCGCCCGCCCCGACCTCCAGCCGCACGGCGAAGTGCTGGAGGCGCTCGGCATGGCGGAGTTCGACCGGGCGCGGCGCGTGAGCGGAGCGGGATTCTTCTATCTACGAGGGGCGGCGGTGCTGCTCGACCTCGCCCTGCAACGGTTCGCTCTCGACCTCCTCGTGGAACGCGGCTTCACGCCGGTCGCGCCTCCGTACCTGCTCCGACGGGGCCCGTACGAGGGCGTGACCGACCTTGCGGATTTTGAGAACGTCATGTACAAGATCGAAGGGGAGGACCTGTACCTCGTCGCCACGAGCGAGCACCCGCTCGCCGCCCTCTACCTCGGGGAGATCCTGGACGAGGGCCGGCTTCCGATACGGCTCGCCGGGGTCAGCTCCTGTTTCCGCAAGGAGATCGGGGGACATGGGGTCGACCAGAAGGGGATCTTCCGCGTCCACCAGTTCCAAAAGGTGGAACAGTTCGTCTTTGCCGCTCCCGAGGCTTCACCGGCGATCCACGAGGAGCTCCGGACGAACGCGGAGGAGGTATTCCGACGGCTCGGAATCCCCTACCGGGTGGTGAACGTCTGCACGGGCGACGTCGGTACGGTGGCCGCGAAAAAATACGACATCGAAGCCTGGTTCCCCCGCCAGCAGGCCTACCGCGAGGTCGTGAGCTGTTCGAACTGCACGGACTACCAGGCCCGCCGGCTGGGGATTCGGCTCGGGAAGGCGGGGCAGCCCGGCAAGCGGGTCCCCCACACCCTCAACTCGACGGCGGTTGCGACTTCGAGGGCGCTCGCCGTCATCCTCGAGCAGTACCAGCAGCCCGACGGTTCCGTGACGATCCCGGAGGTCCTGCGCCCCTACATGGGGGGAATGTCCGCGTTGACCTCCGCCGTCCGCCCCACCTGAGCCGGGACCGCGATGCACTCCGCGACGGGGAAGCACTCTCGACGGGAAGCCCTAATCCTCGGTCACCGATTCCCGGAGGTCGAGGTCACGGTGGGCCACCAGCGACTCCTCGACGACTTCACGGCCGAGGGTTCTCCGCTCGTGGAGCCGGTAATCCCACCGCCCACCCGGCCGCACCCCGACGCGTTGCCCGGGATCTGGCGTGTGGTCGAAGGCCAGGTGGAACACCCGTTCCTCCGTCCCGGGGTCATTCGCGCTCTGCCGTTCCAATTGGACCTCGCCCGCATCGGCCTCGAGGAGGACCTGCTCGTGGTCCTTCCGACGGGCCTCGGCAAGACCGTTATCGCCGCCCTCCTCGTCGCGGAGATCCTGCGCCGCTCCTCCGGCAAGGTGCTGATCCTGGCGCCGACCCGTCCGCTCGTGCAGCAGCACGCGGATGCCTTCGCCCGCTGGCTGATCCCGCTCCGCTCCGCACGATTCACCGGGACGGTCAAGCGACCGCTCCGCGAGGGGGGCTGGGATATCGCGGACCTGGTCTTCGCCACGCCGGAGGTCGTTCAGAACGACCTCGTTGCCGGCCGGTACCGGCTGGACGACGTCGCGCTGGTGGTGTTCGACGAAGCGCACCACGCGGTGGGCAAGTACGTCTACGTACCGATCGCAGAGAAGTTCCGGGCCGAACGGCCCAAGGGAGGCCGCGTACTCGGACTGACCGCGTCTCCCGGCGGCAAGGACGAGCGGATCGAAGAGGTCGTCGCCGCCCTCGGCGTACAGCGGATCGAGGCTCGTTCGCGAGAGGACCCCGGGGTCGCCGAGTACGTTCAACCGGTCGACATCGAGATGCGATGGGTCGACCTCCCTCCGGAGTCGGCCCGGATCCGGGAGATGCTCGCGACGGCGACGCACTCAACCGCCCACAAGCTCCAGAAGATGGGCTATCTCCGGAAGAAGCCGATCCGTTCGCTCTCGGTCAAGGACTTGATCGCCCTGCGGGCCGAGATCTTTGCCCGTCCGGGTCCGATGGTCCGACGGTTCGGACCGCTGTTCCATCAGCTGGTCCTCCTCCACCTGCACCACGCCCAGGAGCGACTCGAGACGCAAGGGCTCGAACCGTTCCTGCAGTACCTGGGTCGCGTCGCGGCCAAGGAGAAGCCCAGCCGGGGCGACCTCGCCTTCCTCAAGCTCCCGGAGGTGGTTCTCGCCCGTTCCGAAGCCGAGCAGTTCCTCCGGAACACGAAGGAGCCGTCCCACCCGAAGCTCGATGCCCTGGTCGAGCTCGTCCGCGAGACCCTGGCTCGTGCCCAGGACCACCCGCCCCGGGTGCTCGTGTTCGCGCAGTACCGGGATACGATCCAAGGGATCCAGTCGATGCTCGAGCTGCAGGGGTGGACGGTCGGCCGGTTCGTCGGCCAGTCCACCCGGGACGCGGATGACAAGGGGATGAACCAGAAGGAGCAAGGGCGGGTCCTCCAGGGGTTCCGGGACGGCCGGTTCCCGATCCTCGTGGCCAGCAGCGTCGCGGAGGAGGGCCTGGACGTTCCCGACGTCGACCTCGTCGTCTTCTTTGAGTCGGTGCCGAGCGAGATCCGGGCGATCCAGCGACGCGGCCGGACCGGGCGTACGTCGCTCGGTCGAGTCACCCTCCTGCTCACCCGGGAGACCCGAGACGTGCAGTACCAGGCCGCCGAGGTACGTCGGGAAAAGTCGATGAAACGGATCGTTCGACGGCTCTCGGCGGACGCACGGAAGCGCCGGGAGGCAGAGCCCTCCGCACCGGCCGACCCTCCCCGCGAGAAGGCGGCGGGGGCCAACAAAACCCCCGTATAAACATTCGGAATCCGTGCGACGCCCTGCCGTTCCGTCGGCGAGGCTAAATAACCACCTCCGGGTCCAACGGCCGCAGGAGACGATGGGCCCGATTCCCTGGCTTGCTCCGAATTTCGGCCTCATCACCCTGACCCTCGTCGCCCTCGGGCTGACGGTCTACCTGCTCTACGCCATGATCCACCCCGAGAAGTTCTGAGGGGAGGCGCTCGCCCCTGTTCGCCCTGCAATCGCTGTGGGACGTCCTCCTCGTCATTGGCCTGATCCTCGCGATCGCCCCGTGGTTCGGGGCGTACCTGGGCCGGGTCTACCTCAATCGACCCGCCATCGGGGACTTCCTGCTCGCCCCCCTCGAGCGGGCGGTGTACCGGCTCCTCGGCACCTCCCCGCGCCGCTCGATGCGCCCAAAGGAGTACATGCTCGCCGTCCTCCTCGTGAACGGCGGCGTCTTCGCCTTCCTCTACCTGTTCTTCTTCCTCCAAGCGAGCCTTCCGCTCAACGCGACCGGCGTTCCCGACATGTCCTGGAACCTCGCGTTCCATTCGGCGGCCAGCTTCACCACGAATACCGACTTCACCCACTTCACCAACGAGTCCCAGATCAGCATGGGCTCGACGATCATCGCCTGGCAGCTCGCCCTGTTCCTCTCGGCCGCCACAGGGCTCGCGGTCGCCGCGGCGATGATCCGGGGATTCATCCGGAAGGACGGGACGCTCGGGAACTTTTACGTCGACATGGTCCGGTCGGTGACCCGGATCCTGCTGCCGCTGTCCATCCTGTTCGCCGTGGTCCTCGTCCTGTTGGGAGTTCCCCAGACGCTCACGAACTACGTGATCGCCCATCCGTTGACCGGGGGCACCCAGACGATCTACCTCGGGCCGGTCGCGTCGTACACCTCCATCACGCTGCTCGGCACCAACGGGGGCGGCTGGTACAGCGCGAACATGGCGTCGCCGTTCGCCAACCCTTCGGCGGTCTCGAACCTCTTCGCGATCGGGATCATGATGCTGATCCCGTTCTCGACGCCCTTCGCGTTCGGCCAGATGATCCGCAAGAAGGGGGAGGCGTGGCCGTTCATGGGGACGATCCTCATCGTCTTCGCGGTCGCCTTCGCGTTGTTCCTCACCTACCAAGCGGCGACCAACCCCGCGCTCCTGAGCGTCTCCGGGCTCGGGGCCCAGACGAACGGCTACCCGGTCGGCCAGGAGACCCGGTTCAGCCTGCCCGAAGCGTCCCTCTTCCAAGTCGTGAGCGTCTACTCCAACGTCGGCGCGAACAACATGATGATCGGCGCGGTCTCGCCGGTCGGCCAGATGGTGTTGCTCTTCGGGATGTTCACCCAGAGCACCCCCGGGGGCGAGGGGACCGGGTTCGCGACGCTCCTCCTCTTCGCGGTCCTCGCGATCTTCATCGGTGGCCTGATGGTCGGGCGGACCCCCGAATACCTCGGGAAGAGGATCGGCACCAGTCAGGTGAAATGGGCCGCGCTCGCGCTCCTGATCCACCCCGCGGTGGTGCTGGTCCCCTTCTCTGTCGGGGTGTTAGCGGGCCAGCCCGGTATCGCCGCGTCGTCCCTGCCGGCGTCGGCCCACAACTTCACGTCGGTGCTGTACGAGCTCACATCGGAATCGGCGAACAACGGGAGCGCCCTCTCCTCCGCCGCCTTCAACGATACGACGGTCTTCTGGAACGTCACCGGGGGCCTCGTCATGCTGATCGGCCGGTTCGTCCCGATCTGGGCGATGCTCCAGGTCGGAGGCCTCTTTGCGGAGCAGGAGGAGCGGCCCCCCGGTCCGGGGACCCTCCAGACCGCGAGCGTCACGTTCACGATCTACCTTACGATGATCCTGATCATCGTCTCGGCGCTCCTCTTCCTCCCGGTGCTCGCCATGGGGCCGTTGGCCCAGATCGTGTGAGGAGGACCCGATGACCGAGAACCTGACCGGGGTCGGCGCGAAGGTCTCCGTTCGCCGGGTCGCTCACACGTCGGTCCGACGGGTCCTCCTCGATTCGTTCCGGATGTTCGACCCCCGCAAGGAGATCCGCCACCCGATGATGTTCGTCGTCTGGGTGCTCTTCGTCTATCTCATCGTCCTGACGCTGTTCCCCTGGGCGTTCCCCGACATCGCGCGGTTCTACAACGCCAGCTACTACCTCAGCGTCACGGTCATCCTGTTCCTGACCCTCTGGTTCGCCCACATCTCCGAGGCGATCGCGGAGGCGCAAGGTCGGGCCCAGGCCGACAGCCTCCGGCAGATCCGCAGCGGCATCCGCGCGCGCCAGGTCCTTCCGGACGGCACCAACCGCTGGGTACCCGCCGACGGGCTCCGGATCGGGGACACGGTCGAGGTACAGGCGGGGGAACCGATCCCGATCGACGGCGATGTCACCCAGGGAGCGGCGCTCATCGACGAGTCGATGATGACGGGCGAATCCGCCGCGGTCATGCGCGAGAGCGGCGGCGACAAGACCAGCGTGCTGGGCGGGGCCCGCGTCGTGCAGGGAACGGTTCGGATCCGGGTCAGCGCGGTGCGGGGCGAGTCGTTCCTCGACCGGTTGATCCGTCTGGTCGAAGGACAGGCCCGGGAGCCGACCCCGAACGAGCTCGCCCTCGGGGTACTGCTGGCCGCGTTGACGATCGCGCTGTTCACCGTTGTCGTGACGTTCATCTATCTTGCCAATTTCACGAACATCATCGCGGTGGACCTCGCGACGATCATTGCGCTGTTCGTCTGCCTGATGCCGACGACGATCGGTGCCCTTCTCCCCGCGATCGGGATCTCGGGGATCAACCGGGTCGCCAAGGCGAACATCATCGCGAAGTCGGGGAAGGCCGTCGAGGCCGCGGGCGACCTCGACACCCTCATCCTCGACAAGACCGGCACGATCACCGTCGGCAACCGGCTCGCGGTGCAGTTCGTGACCGGCCCCGAAGTGACGATGGACACCCTGGTCGAGGGGGCGATGCTCTCCTCCACCCTGGACGACACGCCGGAGGGGAAGTCGATCGTCCGGCTGGCGGGGCGCCGAGCGACTCCCGTCCGGCGGCTCGAACCCGGGGGATTCAAGGTGCTGCCGTTCACCGCAGAACGCCGGATGAGCGGGGTCGTCCTCGCCGACGGCACCGAGTTCTACAAGGGCTCGATCCAGGCGATGGAAGCCTACGGGGCGATGCTCCCGTCGCCTCTCAAGCAGTCCGCCGCCGATGCCGCGCGGCAGGGCATGACGCCGCTCGCGATCTCCGTGAACAAGCGGGCGATCGGGCTCGTCTTCCTCAAGGATGTCGTCAAGCCCGGCATCAAGGACCGGATCCACGAGCTGCGGACGATGGGGATCCACACGGTGATGTGCACCGGCGACAACCGCCTGACGGCCGCCGCGATCGCCAAGGAGAGCGGGGTGGATGATTTCATCGCCGAGGCGAAACCGGAGACGAAGCTCGTGATCATCGACCGCGAGAAGGCGGCGGGTCGCCTGGTCGCGATGAGCGGGGACGGCTCGAACGACGCCCCGGCCCTCGCCCGCGCCGACGTCGGGCTGGCGATGAACAATGGGACCAGCGCGGCGAAGGAGGCCGGCAACATGGTGGACCTCGACAACGACCCCACGAAGCTCATCGAGATCGTCTCGATCGGCAAGCAGCTTCTGATCACCCGGGGTGCCCTGACGACGTTCTCGATCACGAACGACGTCGCGAAGTACTTCGCGATCCTCCCGGCGATCTTCCTCGCGTCCGGCGTCGCCGCCCTTCCCGGGATCGCCTTCCTGAACGTGCTCGGGTTCACAAACCCCCAGCTCGCGGTGCTCGCTACGTTGCTGTTCAACGCGCTGATCATCCCGTTGCTGATCCCGCTCGCGCTCGCGGGAGTCCCGTTCCGGCCGAAGCCCGCCATCGACCTGCTGCGCCGGAACCTGCTGTACTACGGGTTCGGGGGTCTCGTGAGCGCCTTCGCCGGGATCTGGCTCTGTTACCAACTGCTCGCGTGGCTCTCGGGTCAGGGGTGGGTCCAGGGGGTCGGTCTCGCCGTCTCGCACTTCCTCCCCCTCGGAGGTCCATGAGCGCCGTTTCACCGCCGGCCGGCGGGGCGCCGGTCGGTCCGCCACGAGCCCCCTTGGCGACGCCGTCGCTGCCGTCGCACACTCTCGGTGGGCACGTCCGAGCGACGGTCGTCCTCCTGGTGCTGACGCTGCTCATGAGCGGGTTCATCTACCCGCTCCTGGTCACCGGCATCGCCCAGGTGATCGACCCCAGTGCCGCGAACGGGTCCCTGGTCCGGGACGCGAACGGGACCGTGATCGGCTCGACGCTGATCGCCCAGAACACGAGCGCGCCGTACCTGTTCTGGGAGCGCCCCTCGCTCACCGACTACAATACCACGCTCGGAGCGGATACGCCGCCCGGTCCGACCGACCCGGCCCTCGGCGCGTTGCTGAACGAAACCATTGCCTACATGAGGCAGTATGGGAACTTCACCGTGAACGCCTCGCTACCGTTCTGGTTCGTGTCGCCGTCCGCGTCGGACGTCGACCCGGACCTGACCCCCGAAGCCGTCCTGGTCCAGGTGCCGCGGGTGGCGGAGGCGTCCAATCTGTCGATCTCGTTCGTCACCGGCTTCGTCAACCACCACATCACGAACCCACCGATCCCGTATGTCGGGGTCGCCTACGTCGACGTCCTCCAGCTCGACATCGACCTGCTCCCGATCATCGGACGGTAGCGATGTACCGCCAGATCCTCGTCCCGGTCCAGGAGCCCTCGGAGGTCGAACCGCTCATCCGGTTCGCGGCGATGCTCCTGGACGCGGACGGCGAGATCCGGGTGCTCCACATCATCCCGACGACGACCCTCCCGCAGGTGACCCGCGAGTGGAGGGAGTCGGTGAACCTGGTCGTACCGGCGCATGAGGCGGCCGCGGCCCTCGATGTACGGGTCGACCCCGAGGTCCGCGCGGCGACCGACGTCCCTGGGGAGATCCTCCAGAGCGCCGAAACGCACGGCGTGGACGCGATCCTGATGACCTTGCGCGGAGACAAGCGGAGCCGCAACCCGTTCGTCGGCCACACGGCGAGCGGGATCCTTCACCACGCCCATGCGGACGTGCTCATCCTGAACCGCCTCGCGCTGGGCGCGGGCAAGCTCCCCCGGATCCTGCTCCCGTCGTTCCGCGGAACTCCGCTCCCGAAAGCGATGCAGGTCGCGGAGGAGATCGCCGTGCACAACGACGGGGCGTCCGTCACGACGATCTCGCTCGAACCCCGCGGCAGCGGCGACCCTCGAGACGACATGGACCAGGAGGAACGCACGTCACGAGGGGTTCCGGTCACCCACAAACGCTCGCCGTTCTCGGGCTCGCTCGTACGTCGCGGCCGCCTGCCGTCGGTCGTCCTGCAGGCCGCCCAGCACGAGCGCTTCGGCCTCCTCCTCGTCAGCGAGGAGGGCGACCAGGCCGGGGGAGCGCTCCTCACCCGACGGTTCGTCGAGGAGCTCTTCCGCGCGGCCCCCTGCCCCGTGCTCGCGCTCCGGTGCTAGCCGGTAGGAGGGAATTCGGCGGATGGGCGAGCTCTGGTTCGTGGGCCTGGGGCTCTCGGACGAACGCGGACTTTCGGCCCGGGCCTGGGAGGCGCTCCGCGGGGCCGGCGAGGTGTTCGCCGAGGAGTACACGGCCGTCGCGCCCGACGGGACGCTCGAGCGTATCGGGGCCGAACTCGGTCGCCCCATCGCGCGACTCGACCGCCCGCTCCTCGAGTCCGAACGACCCATTCTGGAGGCGCTCGGCCGCACGCCGCACGTCGCGCTGCTCGTCGTCGGCGACCCGTTCGCCGCAACGACCCACGTCGCCCTCCGGCTCGCGGCCGAGCGCGCGGGCCACGAGTGGCGGTACGTCCCGAACGCGAGCGTCCTCACGGCGGCCGCGGGGTATCTCGGCCTGATGCACTACCGCTTCGGGAGAACCGTCTCGCTTCCGATCCCGACCCCGGGGTTCGCCCCCCGTTCCCCCGTGGAGCAGATCGCGGGCAACCGGGAGCGGGGCCTCCATACGCTCGTCCTCCTCGACCTTCGGCCGGAGGACGGCCGGTTCCTACGGGCCTCCGAGGCCCTCACCGTCCTCCGGGAACGGGACCCGGAAGGGCGGGCGATCCCGGTGGGGTCCAGTGTCGCGGTCGTGGCCCGGCTGGGCCGGGACGACGCCGAAGGTTGGTTCGGACCGGTCGAGGAGCTCGTCGGCCTCGACTTTGGAGCTCCGATGCATGCCCTCGTAGTCCCGGCCGCGGAGCTCCACTTCGAGGAGACGGCCGCGTTGGAGAGGTACCGGCGCCCCCGAGCGAGCAAGAAGCCCTAGGAGGGCGGAGGGGCCGCGGGCGGCCCGGGGGGGATCAGGGCTTCGGCGAACTGACGGATGCGGAACGGT
>Ga0209274_10000441_pt1 | contig 25864 bp, 21 predicted proteins | sample HubBroMetageREF1_FD_188343 | JGI IMG/M metagenome (GOLD analysis project Ga0209274, IMG submission 188343) | Reference soil microbial communities from the Hubbard Brook experimental Forest, New Hampshire, USA - Hubbard Brook CCASE Soil... | ecosystem: Environmental > Terrestrial > Soil >...
CATAGAGGTTCCAGTTTAGCGTGTCGAGGCTTGGAACGGGTGGGCAGCCTTCTCTGTTATTGCAAATCGCCATTACGCCACCAATCGCAGCGGAACGGATCACGCAATCCGTCGGTTACCCAAGTGCAGTGACCTCGGTAATCTTGCCCGCTTCCCGCACCTGCCCCATACTCGCCTCACCTACCACAGAACCTGGGAGACGGGGCTGGAAACGGAGATTAGGGTCGCCGATTTCAGCCCCGCATTTTTTTGCCTTAAACCCTGACTCACCCTGATCACTCCCCAGCTATCCCCCCTCCCGCGCCCGGCATCGAATAGAATCAGAGCTGGTAAACAAGACAACAGAATCCATACTCCTATCTCCCAGTGAGGCATGATGCGAAAATCCCTCGTACTGCTGCTGCTCGTTTGTTTCCTGACCTGTTTCTTAACGACGATTCTTTCCGCCACCGCTCAAGACGATGCCAAGCCCACCGCGGCTAAACCAGCCGACACCCCCGCCCCCGAGCCCAACACCAAGGCTTCTGACCGCGTCGAAGCTGCTGGCACGGTCCTCGACGAAATCCAAGCCGCACCCGACCAGCGTATCCCCGAAGAAGTACTCGCTTCGGCCGAATGCGTGGCCGTGGTCCCGTCGCTGCTCAACGGCGGATTCATGTTCGGCGGCCGATATGGCAAAGGCGTCGCCAGTTGCCGCACCCCAAGAGGCTGGAGCGCTCCCGCGTTCTTCACCATAGGCGGCGGCAGCTTCGGCTTGCAAATCGGCGCCCAGGCAACCGATGTCGTCATGCTGATCATGAACAAGGGTGGCATGGACAACCTGCTCTCCAGCCAATTCAAGCTCGGCGCCGATGCCAGCGCCGCCGCCGGTCCTGTCGGACGCCACGCCGCCGCCGATACCGATTGGAAAATGAGGGCGCAGGTGCTGACCTACTCGCGCTCCCGCGGCCTCTTCGCCGGACTCGAACTCAACGGCGCTGTCATCAAGGAGGACAAGGGCAGCACCCGCGAATTCTACGGCCGCATGGTGCCTTTTAAAACATCTCTCAAGGGCGACATCGAAGCTCCCAAAGCCGCTTACCCATTTTTGAGCACCCTAGCCAAGTGGGCGCTGGAAGCGGCAAAGTAGCGAAAGTCAGTTCTCAGTTCCCAGTTCCCAGTCTTTCGATGCACCCACTGAGAACTGGGAGCTGAGAACTACCCACAGTGCGCCAACGCCTCGAATACGCGCTAGTCTGGCCCTGGATCAAGCTCCTGGGCTTGCTCCCTCGTCCCGTGGCGCGCGCCATTGGGATTACGCTCGGCTTGACCGTCTATGCGGTTCACGGACGCCTGCGCCGCGTTGGCCTGCGCAATCTGAAGCTCGCCTTCCCCGAGATGCCGGAAAGCGAGCGCCGCCGCCTGCTTCGGGGCGAATTCATTTCTCTCGGACGCCAGCTAGCCGAGGTCTGCCTTTTCCCCCGCTTCACCCGAGAAAATGTTTCCAGCATCGTTGTCTACGACGGATTTGAAAACTTCGAGCGCGCCTACGCTCGCGGCAAAGGCGTCCTCTTTCTCACTGGCCATCTCGGAGCCTGGGAACTCTCCGCCTTCGCGCACTCGCTGCAGGGACATCCGCTGTCGATCGTCATGCGCTCGCTCGACAATCCCTATATCGACGCTCTACTCCAAGGCTACCGCACCATGCATGGCAACCGTACCGTGGACAAAGACGATTTCGTCCGAGGCCTGCTCGCTGCCATGCGCGCCGGAGAAACCGTAGGCATTCTTATGGACACCAACATGACCCCGCCGCAAGGTGTGTTCGTCGATTTTTTCGGCATCCCGGCCTGCACCGCCAGTGGCCTGGCCCGCATTGCCCTGCGCACCGACGCCGCCGTAGTCCCCGGCTTTACCGTGTGGGATAAGAAACTGCGCAAATACATCCTGCGCTTCGATCCCACGGTGGAGTTGATTCGCGCCAATAACAACGACAACGAAGCCGACATAGTAGCCAACACCGCAAAATTCACCAAAGTCATAGAAGACTTCATCCGCCGCTATCCCGACCAGTGGCTCTGGGTACACCGCCGCTGGAAAACCCGCCCCCCGGGCCAGCCGCCGCTGTACTAAACGTGCGTGGCTGTGGGGGGAAGTTCGTGTGGGGGACGGGCGCCTCGCCCGTCCAAGCCGCGGGTAGCTCGGCAACTGCCGAGTGCTCCAACGGAGCCGACGTTGTACAACCCGCCCCATACAGCGACAATAGACAACCATGAAGCTAACCTTGCGCGACCTGGCCGAGAAGCTCGGCTGCCGTCTCCTCGGAGATAACTCCATCACCATCAGCACCGTTTCCAGTCTGCAATCAGCCACCAGCGACAGCCTGGTATTTGTGGAGGACGCTCAGTACCTGGACGCCGCGATCCGCTCATCCGCGGCCGCTGTGATCGCCGAAGACTTCGCCACCGGAAACGCTGCCGCAGGTGCCGCCAAGCCAATCCTGATCTCGCCCCAGCCGCGTCTAGCGTTCGCCCGAGCCGCCAAGTTGCTCCGCGACCCCGACTGCAATCGCGCCATCCATCCCACCGCCATAGTTCCAGCCTCCGCCCAGATCGGCAAGAACGTAGCCATCGGCCCCCGAGCAATTCTCGGCGAGCAAGTCAAGATCGGCGATGAAACAACCATCGGCTCCGGCGCAGTGATCGGAGACAACTCGGGGGACGCGGTGACGATCGGAAGCCATTGCCGCTTGGATCCGAACGTCACCATCTACCCCGGCACAACGCTCGGCGACCGCGTCATTGTGCAGGCTGGCGCGGTGCTCGGGAGCGAAGGCTTCGGCTACGTCCGCGATTCTCAGACCGGACGCTACGAGCAATTCCCACAAGTCGGACGGCTAGTGATCGAAGACGACGTCGAGATCGGAGCCAACTCCACCGTCGACCGCGGAGCGCTGGACGAAACTCGCATCCGCCGCGGCACCAAGATCGACAATCTGGTCCACGTAGGCCACAACGTGCAGATCGGCCAGGATGTGGTCATCGCCGCTCAAACCGGCCTCTCCGGAAGCGTGACCATTGAAGATAACGTAATCATCGGCGGCCAAGTAGGCATTGCGGATCACGTCCGCATAGAAGATGGCGCCATCCTCGGGGCGCAAAGCGGCGTCCCCACCAAGAAGGTAATTCGTGGAAAAGGAGTCGTATTCTGGGGCACCCCAGCCCGCCCCATTCGGGAGTATCTTAAAGAGCTGGCGTTTGTATCCAGGTCGGCGAAGAAGGATCGCCGAGTTTAGAAGCGATTATTCACATGAAAACGCATCTAATGCCAGAGCTGAGAGCTGAGAGCTGAGAGCTGAGAGCTGAGAGCTGAGAGCTGAGAGCTGAGAGCTGAGAGCTGAGAGCTGAGAGCTGAGAGCTGAGAGCTGAGAGCTGCTTTCCCATGCCCATCCTCGTCATCGGCGGACACACCCGCAGCGTCGGCAAAACCAGCGTCGTTGCCGGCCTCATCGCAGCCCTGCCCAGCTTCCACTGGACCGCGCTGAAAATAACGCAATACGGACACGGTGTCTGCTCCGCCAACGGCGAAGCCTGCGACTGTGCCACCGCCGATCATTCCTGGGCTGTCTCGGAAGAAAAAGACCGCTCCGGCGAATCCGACACCTCGCGCTTTCTGGTTGCAGGAGCCGATCATTCCTGGTGGGTCCGCACCCAGCAAGGCCATCTCGCCGAAGCCATGCCCCGCATCCGCAAGATCCTCTCGACGACGCGAAACACCATCATCGAATCGAACAGCATCCTGCGCTTCATGAAACCGGATCTCTATCTAACCGTGCTCGACCCAGCAACCGCCGATTTCAAAACCTCCGCGCAAACTTTTCTCGACCGCGCCGACGCCGTCTTGCTGCACTCCACCGCCGACTGCAAAGACCCAGCCTGGAAACAAGTCTCGTTGAAACCCGTAGTCGATCGCCCGACCTTCGCGATCCATCCGCCAACCTACGTGACGCCAGAAATCGTAGAGTTCGTCCGCGCCCGCTTGGCGTCTCCCGAGAATTCGCGACCCAAGACGTACCTGTCATCCTGAGCGAAGCGAAGGATCTATGCATTTTGTTTGCAGCGCCAAGATGGATGGTACTACCCCGCATACATCCCAATCACCCGCTCAATCGCGCGCCGGCATACTGCGCAGAACGTCAAATGCCTCGTGAACATAATGCAATTCACCTCCGGACGGTAATACCCCGTAGCCTGATAATTCGCGCCCTCAAACGCTCCGACGCGTCCGGCAAATTTCTGTGAACCAAGCATCGCCTCCACCTTCTCGCGTTCCTTGCGAAGAAGCTCATCCATCTCCGCCTCGGGTCTTCCCGCCGCGCGCAGCTCTTTCCGCTGCTTTTGAATCTCGCGCTGCAAGCGCTCGAACTCCTCTTTGCCCCACGGCGTTGGCACCGGTGTCGCCACCGCGACCAGATCCTTCCACTTCAAATTCGCCGGATCGAGCATCGCGGTAACATTCGGCTCCCAAGGTTCCGTCTTTTCCCCCGACGGCAGATACGCCACATCCGACGTGTAGTACTCATCGGCCAGGCCGGCGAACTGGTGGCCAAACTCGTGTACGCCCACGTATCCCGCCCACAGATTGTCGATGGCGACGGTCGCGAACTGATTGAAGATTCCGCCGCCACCGTAAGTCTGCCCGTTCACCAGAATTTCAATAAACTCATAGGGCGCGAACGACGCCACATCGCGGAGCGTCCGATTCTCCGTAGTGATCACGTAGCGCTCGGTACCGAACGTATCGTACGCAGCGCCTACCGGAGATCGCCGGTAAATCCCGCTCGAAGGCCGCGACACGCCCGACTCTTCCGCCGCCGGACACAGCCCCCACACGTTGAAATCCTTCTGATGCTCGCGAAAGGGCGATGTCGAAAACAGCGCGTCCATAAAGCGCCGAGCGTCCTGCTCAAACTTCCCGCGCTCTGCCTCCGTGTATCCGTCGCCCAAGACCAGCAAGTCCACCTTGGCCGCCGGATCGCCCATCCTCTGCAATTCCATCAACGCTCCTGGCGACGGTGGGCGCGAACGGTCGATGAACTTGTCCTTCGGATCGACTACCGTCTTCCAGACTTCTTTCCACATATCGCGAAAACCGCTCTCCGCGCGCTCTTTCAGCGACACCTCCACCGGCGCGTCGGGATTCGGAAAGCGCAGCGACTCCGAAAATGTCCGGTTCCCATGGAGCGCTTCTTCCGTTGTCTTCCACTCGCCAAACACGGAATTGAATCCGCGCGAATACACCAACTTCCCGCTCGCTTGTTCGCGCACTTCAAACAGGTAGTTCCCCAGCTGACTTTGATCGATGGCCTTGTTCAGATTCCCCGGCCACTCCAGCGGCTCCAGCACCACCCGATCCAGGCTGAACCATTGCTCATGAGAGTTGCCGGAGTGGTAATAATCGACGCGCAGAGTGCGGGGCGCCGGTAGACTTGCGGCAGAACTTGAGGAAGAGCCGAAGAAGAAGACCAGAAGAGAGGCAACAACGACCAGCGTTCGTTTCATGACGGGAATTGTAGCTTACGAGCCCGTCTTGATCTCAACCGCCTTGTCGTTTTCAAACGCGATTACCAGCGGCTTGCCTCCGTTCGGGTAGTGCAAGGTTCTCGAACCGTAATCTCCCGAACCCTCCGGAATGCCCATCCCAATCGCGAAGCTGGCCTGCAGTTCGCTCATCCCCGTTTGCACCTCATGAGCGTCAATCTTCTTCCACACATCCGCGGGCCAGTGCTTGTAAAGATCGTGCGGATCTTCGATGAAGAAAGCGTCGTCGGAGTAAATCTTGAAGTCGTCACCCTTCTCCGCTCCAATCGGAACCGCGTAGCCCTTACCCTCCATTGAAAACACCGCCATCACCTGCTTGAGCCCTGGCGCCTTCGGAGCTACATCGGTCACCACGTCCTGAATCGCCAGCTTCTGCAATGGCAGCAACGTTCCCACCTCATGCCCAAAATCTGTCTTACGACGCTCGCGATCGTAGGGATAGTACGTGAGTTGATAACCGACCTTCACCCAAACAGGCTGTGCCGTCAGCTGGCGCGCCGACTTCAGATCGTAAGCGTGCAACTTCTTCGGCGTGACATAGTAGTCCGCGTTAAGCGCCGTCTCCTGCTTGGGAGTTGTGTCTTCCTTCATCGCCTCATGCCGCTCGTAGACAATGTAGGCGGCGCGCCCGCCCGCAACCACGATGGCGGCAACCAGAAAGATCTGCAGTTTTTTCTGAAACTCCGGATCGAGAGCCATGATTTAAGAACAATACCCGTTCGTGTGGGGACGGGCGTCTCGCCCGTCCGGGCCGAGCAAAGCTCGGCAGCTGCCGATGGTCACAGCAAACTGGAATTCGCTATAGAATATGAGCCAGCGCACTCGGTATCAATACTCCGAAATCAACTGAGCCGCAAAGGAAATTCATGCCCATCGTCCAGGATGACGTTCTCAACGCACTCCGCCAGTGCTACGATCCCGAAATCCCTGTCAACATCGTCGATCTCGGCCTGATCTATAACATCCGCTTCGACAACGTGCCCGAAGGTCAACAGGACGTCACCGTCGATATGACCCTGACCGCACAGGGCTGCCCCGAGCACGTCAACATCAGCGCCCAGGTCAAATCGCGCGTCGAGCAACTCCCCGGCGTCCGCAACGCCAACGTCAACGTGGTCTGGGAGCCCGCCTGGACTCCCGAGCGTCTAAGTCCCGACGCCCGCAAGCAACTGGGAATCGACTAACCTCCAAGCTCCTCTGTAGAGACGCGGCTAGCCGCGTCTCTCTCGCGAACGCTCAGAACTCTCCCAACTCCTCAAACGCCTGTGCCGCGCGCTTTTCCGCCAACTCCTCGATCTTCCGTCCCAGCTTCATCGCCAGTTCCAGAAAGCGCGTTCCCTGGCGCACATACGAAGGCAGCTCTTCGCGAATCCGCACGAACTGCTCCGGATACTCGGATGCCAGCACCGCCAATCCCACGCTTCCTACTAATACCGCTGCGGGACGTCTCCGCTTCAGCGCCAACAGTGCCGCCGTTCCCACCGATCCCGCAATTACCGCCCGCTTCCAATTCTCCATGTCACCTCCTAAGGCCAGTCTCGACCAAGACCGCTTTTCCTAGCAGGATTCTAAATCAACACTTCCATGCTTTATACTGCCGCCGACACTCCGAACAAGCCTTATGATGCGATTTCGAATACTCTCGTCTGTAACCCTGTTTCTCTGCGCTTGCACACTCGCCTCAGCTCAACCCAAGCCCCGAGCCCGCGACCTCGGCGTCCCCTTCGACGGCACTCCCGGCCCGAACAACGCCATCACCGACGTCCAAGGCGTCGAAGTGGGACACACCACCCTCATCTCAGGCAGCGGCAAACTAATAGTCGGAGAAGGTCCGGTCCGCACCGGCGTAACCGCCGTTCTTCCCCGCGGCCGCACTGCCGCCGACTCTGTCTTCGGCGCCTGGTTCACGCTCAATGGAAACGGCGAGATGACCGGCACCACCTGGCTGGAAGACTCCGGCTTTCTCGACGGCCCCATCATGATCACCAACACGCACAGCGTAGGCGTGGTGCGCGACGCCGTCATCGCCTGGAAAGTGAGGCGTGGCGAGCCCGACATGGAAGGCTACTGGTGGTCATTGCCGGTGGTCGCCGAAACCTGGGACGGTTTTCTCAACGACATCAACGGATTCCACGTAAAACCCGAGCACGTTTTCCACGCTTTAGAATCCGCGCACGCCGGTCCAGTCGAAGAAGGCAACGTCGGCGGCGGAACCGGCATGATCTGCAACGAATTCAAAGGCGGAATTGGAACCTCCTCCCGCCTGCTGGATGCGAACGCCGGCGGATACACGGTCGGCGTGCTGGTGCAGTGCAACTACGGCCGCCGCGGCCAACTCCGCATCGCCGGAGTTCCCGTAGGCAAAGAGATCCCCGAGCATCCCGCCTACGGAGAAGATATAGGCTCCATCATCATAGTAGTGGCAACTGACGCCCCGTTGATTCCGACCCAGCTGAAGCGCTTGGCCCGCCGGGCGTCTCTAGGCCTGGGTCGCGACGGCAGCTACTCCGGCGACGGCTCCGGCGACATCTTCGTCGCCTTCTCCACCGCGAATCCGGGAGCGGCATCCACCAAGGGAGTTCGCGACCTGAAAATGCTGCCCAACGACAGCCTCGATCCCTTGTTCCTGGCCACTGTCCAAGCCACCGAAGAAGCGGTAGTCAACGCCATGGTAGCCGCCGAAACCATGACCGGCATAGACGGCCACACCGCCATAGCCCTTCCCCACGACCGCTTGCGGGAGGTCCTGAAAAAATACAACCGCCTGGCAAAATAAGCCGTCTTTGTGTGGGGGACGGTTCGTGTGGGGGGACTGCTCGTGTGGGGGGACTGCTCGTGTGGGGACGGGCGCCCTCGCCCGTCCAAACCGAGCGCAGCTCGGCAGCCGCCCGCAGCCACGGTAATTCTTGAGTCGCTATAGCGTTACCTTCGTTGCCTCACCATCGCGTCCCCGCCTGCGCCCGTCCGAGGACTACAATTCAAGCAGTGAAAGCCTACCGAATCGAGCGCATCAAGGGCGGCATGAAGTTCAACTGCACTCACTGTGCCCACGCCGTCAGTACCGCGGATTTCGACGCCAAGGCGGGCAACCTCCGCACCCAGGCCGCAACCGCCATCAACGATCACGCTGCCAAAGCGCACCACGAACCCTTGGTCGTTTCCCCCTCCGATGGCCAGCAGCGCAGCTGGCGCTAGAACTGGTATATAAAGCCGACAAAAATAAGATTCGTATCAGGGCATCGCTTTAGCGATGCCACAAGTGCTTCGAATTCTGATATCCCTTTAGGGGCTGGGGCGCCAATACCTGAGTTCTTCAGGAAACTTGTTTGGCCCCTGGAACGCCTCGCCAACTTTTTCGGTAACATGGTGTCTCCACGGACGCAGCATCCATGATCGAGCGCTTCGACTTCTCCGACCTCCGCGAGCTGTTTGCCAAGGCCAACGAGGAAAAGTCCGGCGACCAGCTAGCCGGCATAGCCGCGCGATCGGAGCGTGAACGAGTAGCGGCGAAGCGCAAACTAGCCGACTTGACGCTCGACGAAATTGTCCGTCGTCCCCTCATCGACCCATCCGACGACAATGTCACAAGCCTGATTCTCGAGACGTTCGACCGGGAAGCCTTCCGCGCGATAGCAACCATGACCGTAGGCGAGTTTCGAGAGTTCCTCCTCGACGACGCAACCATCGGCGCCAAGCTGCAGCCGCTGCAAAATGCCATCATCCCCGAGGTCGCCGCCGCCGTAGCCAAGCTGATGAGCAACAAAGATCTGGTGCTCGCCGCCGCTAAGATTCGGAACGTCACGCGCTGCCGCAATACGATGGGAGAGCGTGGAGTGTTAGGCATCCGAGTGCAACCCAATCACCCCGCCGACGACATCGGGGGAATTCTTCTGGCGGCATTCGAAGGACTGCTCTACGGCTGCGGAGACGCCGTCATCGGCGTGAATCCGGCCACGGATTCGGTGGGGATAGTAAGCGCGATTCTTACGGCTTTGAGTCGCCTGGTTGACGCGTATGAAATCCCAACGCAGACCTGTTGCCTGGCACATATCTCGACTCAACTAGCCGCTTTAAGTCGCGGAGCGCCGGTCGACCTTCTCTTTCAGTCCGTGGCCGGAACAGAAGCGGCCAACCGCAGCTTCGGAATCACTTTGAATATGCTGCAAGAGGGCCGCGAACAGGTTCTGGAGCATCATCGCCAACGCGATATCCGCTGGGTAGGCGATCAAGTGATGTACTTCGAAACTGGCCAGGGCAGCGCGCTCTCCGCCGAGGCGCATCACGGAGTCGATCAGTTGACGCTCGAAGCGCGAGCCTACGGAGTCGCACGAGCCTTCCAGCCTTTCCTCGTCAACAGTGTCGTAGGCTTCATCGGGCCAGAGTATCTGTACGACGAGCGCCAGATCATTCGTGCTGGACTTGAAGATCACTTCATGGGTAAGTTACTCGGCCTGCCGATGGGATGCGATGTCTGTTACACCAACCACGCCGCCGCCGACCAAAACTCTGCCGACAACCTGCTGTTACTTCTAAGTGCAGCGGGTTGTAACTACTTCATGGGCGTTCCGTGTTCTGACGACGTTATGCTTAATTACCAATCCACCAGCTATCACGATGCGTTGGCCGCGAGGCGTCTCTTCCAGCTACATCCGGCGCCGGAGTTCCTGGCGTGGTTGCAGCACATGGGCATCTATCGCGGCTTCGAACACGCGTCCCTGGACTCGTCCGCAAGGCGGCAACTGATGCAGGGTTTGGAGGCGTCGCTGGAGAGGACCGTCTGAAATGAACGCGGAAGATGACGAACTCGCTCGGCCCAATTTGACCGAGCACGATTTGCAGGGATACGACTTATCCGAGATTGTAAGGAAAGTGCGCGCACGAACTCCGGCGCGCCTCCTGACCGACCGGACTGGGGCAGCGTACAGAACCAAAACTCAATTGGAGTTACGCGAGGCGCATGCCGCTGCGCGAGATGCCGTGCGCGCCGAGTTAAATCTATCTACGCATCTCGGTGACGATTTCGCGCGGAAGTGGAGCCTGTTTGAAGTCTGCTCGCGAGCAACGAGCAAGGATGAGTATCTCTTGCGCCCCGACTTGGGCCGTCACATGAATGACGAGTCCCGCGCGGAGCTGAACCAGCGTTGCACCAAAGGTCGCGATTTGCAAATCGTGATCGGCGACGGCCTCTCCGTTACCGCGGTCGCTATGCAAGTGACCCGACTATTGCCGCTCCTGTGCGAAGGAGCGGAGTCGCGAGGTTGGAGCGTCGGCGAGATCTTTGTCATTCGTCACTGCCGCGTGGGTATTCTCAACGAGATGGGCGAGTTACTGGACCCCAAGGTTGCCGTCCTCCTAATCGGAGAGCGGCCAGGCCTGGCAACTGCCGAAAGCTTGTCGGCCTACATGGCATATCAACCGGACGCATCGCACACAGACGCGAATCGCAACCTCATCTCGAACATCCATGCGCGTGGCGTGAGCGCCGAGCAAGCCGCCGTCCGCATTCTGAACCTGGCAGCCGCGATGATCAACACTCGGAAAAGCGGTTGCCAACTCCGAGAGGAACTGCCGGCTGCCAACCGTCAGGAGATAGCTGGATAGCCTCTAGTCCTTAACTGCCTTATCCGTAATCTCCAGCCCCTTGTCGATGATTGCAAATGCCTCCCGCAGTTGCTGCTCGTTGATGCAAAGCGGAGGATTCGTGAAGAAAGTATTCCAGCGAACAAACGTATAGAGCCCATTCTCCCGAAAGAACTTCCCAAGCGCGACCATTTCATCGGAAGTGCCATTAAAGGGAGTCATGGGCTGCCGCGTCTTGCGGTCGCGGATCAGTTCGACGATGCCGAACAACCCAATCGAACGCACGGCGCCCACCGACCGGTGTTTCGCCTGTAACTCCGCACCCAGTGTTTTCATGAGAGCACCCATCTTGCGCGAATTCTCGATCAGGTTGTCTTCTTCGTAAACGCGAATTGTAGCCAGCGCCGTAGCACATCCCATCGGATGACTATTGTAAGTAAGTCCTCCATAGTACACTTTGTCGTCGAAATGCCTGGCGATATGCTGCCGCATCCCAACAGCGCCCAGAGGGATATAACTAGAAGTAAGTCCTTTCGCCATGCACAACAAGTCGGGGACAACATTCCAGTGATCGACCGCAAACCATTTACCCGTGCGCCCAAAGCCCGACATTACTTCGTCGGCGATCATCAGAATCCCGTACTTATCGCACAGTTTTCGCACGCCTTCGAGATATCCATCCGGCGGTACTAGAATACCGTTGGTCCCAGTCACTGGCTCCAGAATGAACGCGGCAATCGTGTGCGGGCCTTCCAGTTGAATGGTTTCCTCGATCATGGCCAGCGAAGTCTCCGCCCCCTCCCATCCGCGTTCGATGCCATGATAAGGATCAAGCACATGTACCACGCCCGGAAGTCCGGGCTCAACCGCCCATCGGCGAGGATCGCCCGTAAGACTGATAGCGCCGGCCGTAGCACCGTGATACGAGCGATAACGCGCGATGATCTTGTGGCGTCCGGTAAAGAAGCGCGCAATCTTGATGGCGTTCTCGTTGGCGTCTGCCCCGCCGTTTGTAAAAAAGAACGTGTCAATATCGCCCGGAGTAATCTCCGCGAGTTTCGCTCCCAGCCGCGCCCGCGGTTCGGTCGCCATGAACGGATTGGCATAAGCCAGCACCGATGCCTGCTCTGCGATAGCCTGGATAACCCGCTCATCGCCGTGGCCGATGTTCACCGACATCAGCTGGCTATTGAAGTCGAGGAAGCGCTTTCCTTCCGGCGTCCAGAAATAAACGCCCTTCGCCCGCGCCACCGGGATGGGATCGACCTTGGATTGCGCCGACCACTCAAACAGCGTGTGTTTCTTGGTGAGATCGACCATCTCTTGGCCGGTCATGGAAGGAATCGCAGTCACAGTAGTCATACAATTGTCCGGACTTACTCATAACTCGTTAAGAAATACGTAGCGACAGATGCTCGTGGCTGTAACTACGTAAGCTGTGCCGTTAGCGAACCTTTCTTCTCAGTTACATGAGCTAGCGCAGCTTCGAGCACATCCATCGCCTCATCCATCTGCGCATCGGCGATAACCAGCGGCATGAGCAAGCGAATCACGTTGCCGTATGATCCTGCGGTGATCGTCACCAGACCATGTTCGTAACAGTACTGTGACACCTGTGTCGTCTCTGCGTCCGCGGGCTCGCGTGTCGCCTTTGAGCGCACCAGTTCGAGCGCCTGCATAGCGCCAAGTCCGCGGATATCGCCAACCAGTTCCCACTGTGCCTGCCACTTCGTCGCACGCTTGCGAAAACGTTCGCCCAGCACGTTGGCGCGCGCACAGAGATTTTCTTTCTCGATGATGTCGAGCACTGCCAGCGCCGCTTCGCAAGCCGCGGGATTGCCTCCGAACGTGCCGCCCAGTTGTCCGATGCTAGGCGCATCCATGATTTCGGCGCGACCCGTGACCGCGCCCATGGGCAGGCCGCCTGTCAACGATTTGGCCATCGTGACCAGATCGGGTTCAAGTCCTAGCCGCTCGCAGGCAAACATCGTACCTGTGCGCGCGAACCCGGTCTGCACTTCATCAGCGATCAGCAGAATCCCGTGCTTGCGGCAGATCGCGCTGAGGGTGGGATAAAACTCCGCCGGCGGCGTAACAAATCCGCCTTCGCCCAGGATCGGCTCAACAATCACTGCCGCCACCGATTCGGCCGCCACTACGCGCTTGAACGTGTCCTCGATATGCCGCGCACAGTGCACGTCGCACGACGGGTACGTCATTGAGTATGAGCAGCGAAAGCAATACGCATAAGGAATACGATATACCTCGGTCGGAAACGGCTCGAATCCAGCCTTATAAGGATGCGTCTTACTGGTCGCGGCCATTGCCATGTAAGTACGGCCGTGGAATGCGTCTTCGAAGCTGATGATCGCTGGCCGCTTAGTGTAGCAACGCGCGACTTTAACGGCGTTCTCGACCGCTTCCGCACCGCTGTTTACGAGAATAGTCTTCTTGGGTCCCCGGCCCGGCGCCAGCGCGTTCAGCTTTTCGCAGAGGGCAATGTAACTTTCATAGGGCAGCACGTTGAAGCTGGTGTGTAAGAAGCGATCAAGTTGGCGGCGTATGGCTTCGACCACAGCCGGCGCCCGATGTCCGGTGTTAAGGCAGCCTATGCCGCCGGCAAGATCTATCAAGCGGTTGCCGTCTACATCTTCGACAACGGCTCCTTCCGCCTTGGCGACAAAAACCGGGGTGGCGTGATAGGCCGCCCGCACAACGGCTGCGTTCCGCCGCTTCATGAGGGCTTGCGAGCGCGGTCCGGGAATGGGTGTGCGCAGTTGAATGGTCGACATAAATCAGTTCTCGGTTATCATCTCTCAGCTGTCAGATCTCAGTTACTGTGTAGCCGCTCAAGGCCGGGTCTACTAGCAACCGACCACTGGCAACTGCTTCTTAGTACCAGCCGATCGGAGCTTCATTCAAATTGATGTAAACCTGCTTCGTTTCCAGATACTCTTCGATACCCCACGGTCCAAGTTCGCGGCCGAAGCCCGACTGCTTGTAGCCGCCCCACGGCGCTTCTACATAAGTCGGCTGCATGTGGTTCACCCACACAACGCCCGCCCGCAGCGCCTTCACCGCGCGCATGGCTCTGAAAATATCACGTGTCCAGACGGCCGCGGCCAATCCGTAAGGCGTGTCGTTCGCAATCTTCAGCGCCTGTTTTTCGTCATCGAACGGGATCACCGCCGCAACCGGACCGAAGATTTCTTCGCGCGCGATGCGGGCGTTGTTGTCGACGTCATAAAAGATAGTAGGCTGCACATAGTAACCCTTGGCCAACTTATCCGCACGCCCGCCGCCGGCAGCTACCTTAGCTTCTTTCTTGCCAATTTCGAGATACGAGCAAACGCGGTCGTATTGCTCTTTCGACACCAAGGTTCCCATCTTGGTTTCGCGTTCCAGCGGAGGACCGATCTTGATCTTCTTCGCCTTCTCGGCCATGGCTTCCACAAATTTGTTGTAGATCGATTTCTGCACTAGGATTCGGCTGCCCGCCGAACAAACTTCTCCCTGATTGATGAACACGCCGAAAAGCGCTCCATCGATGGCCGCTTCGAAGTCGGCATCGGCAAAAAAGATGTTAGGCGACTTACCGCCGAGTTCCAGGGTGACACGCTTCACGGTGTCGGCCGCTTCTTTCACGATGATCTTGCCCACCGCGGCCGATCCAGTAAACGCAATCTTGTTCACATCCGGATGCTTGACCAGTGGCGAGCCGCAACTCTCGCCGAAACCGGTAATCACGTTGACCACGCCCTTCGGCAAGCCGACTTCATCGAACCACTTGGCCAGTTCAAGCGCCGTAAGCGGTGTTTGCTCCGCCGGCTTGAGCACGCACGTACAGCCCGCGGCGAGCGCCGGAGCCAGTTTCCACGCCGCCATCATCAACGGATAATTCCAGGGGATGATTTGTCCGGCGACTCCCATCGGCTCTTTCAGCGAGAGGCTCAGCGCGTTGTCGGGAACGGGGTTTACATAACCGACGACTTTCGTGGCCAATCCGCCATAGTATTCGAAGCATGTAGCCACGTCGGTAATGTCGAACTCCGCTTCCACAATCGGCTTACCCGAGTTACGACATTCGAGTTCGGCGAGCATGGGAAGGCTCTGGCGTACTTTGTCGGCTAATCGGAAGAGAACGCGGCCACGCTCCTGCGCCGTGGTCGTTGCCCATGGACCCTCTTCAAACGCGGCCTTCGCAGCCGCGACCGCGCGGTTCACGTCGTCCGCGTTCGCATCGGGTACTTGGGCAATGATCTCTTCGGTTGAGGGGTCGTACACGGGGAAGGTCTTGGCCGACTTACTTGTCACCCACTCGCCGTTGATTAGCATTGAATAAGTCTTGACATCAGTTGTAACTCCACCTGGCATAAGGCCTCCTGCACATTACGTTAAAACGACATGGTCGAGCTTCGCTTGCACCCCCGTTAGACCCGCGCAGCTTGCGGCTCTTTCAGCCGCCCGTACACGAAAAAGAAAAACACCGCCAAGCCAACAAAAAACAGCGTGCCGCCGAACATCCACAATTCGTAGGACCACAGCGAAGTAACTTGCTCAGCCGGAAAGAATACAAGCGCGATGCCGAGGATCGTCGTGAGGAAGCCACTCGTCCCAGCGAGGAACAGTGCAGTGCGGCCATAGCGCCCGCGCGGAGCAGACTCAGTGACCGCGAATTTCACAAGCGCGCCGAATACGTAGACGAAAGGTACAAGCTGCAGAACCACCGCCAACGACAGAAGTCTTTGAAACACTTCTCCCGCCCCGGCGGGACTCAAATACAAGCGCGGTAGCAGGCCCAAAGCTCCCATGAGTTTGTCCCAGAACCACCACCCGGAGAAGTTCACCAATACCAGCAGCGCCGACACAATCCCCTGAACGATTAGTGCCGCGTAAGGCGTGGCATAGCGAGGATGAACCTTTCCCAGCCAAGCTGGCATGTACGAATCCAGGCCGGCGACGAATGGAATTCGCGCCGAGCCTCCCATCCAGGCCGAGCCAATGCCCGCAATCGAGAGACTGAGCAACAGAGCAAAGGGCACCGTGATCCATACGATGCCTACGAGGCCCGCCATGTGATTGACGGCTTGAACGATGCCCTGGAGCACATTAACATTCTTGCCCACGGCGATGAGCAAAGTTAGCGTTGCTCCGACATAAAGAACGCCCGAGAGCAGGCCGCCCCAGGCAACGGCGCCGGGAAGAGTGCGGCTGGGGTCCTCGATTTCGTCGCCCATGACGGAGGCCAGTTCGAGCCCGACCAGACCGAAACAGATCACTCCGAAAGAATTCAGGACGAAACGAGGGTTAGCAGGAATCTGGAAGTCAGCGGCGGTAATGTTTGTGCCGAAGCGCGACCAGATCACCGCACCGAGGCCGATGAGCACGGCGGCAGCGACAAAAGTTCCAACCGCGCCGACGTTGTTGATCCACTTGCCAACGCCGAGTCCAAGAATATTAAACACGGTAAGCACAACAAGTAGCACAAGAGAGGTGGTTGAAGCAAAAATCTTGTTATCTGCCAGCCACAGACGGGTGGGACCGAGCACGTAGACGGAGACTCCCACAAAATAAAGCATGACCGTGGGCACGTACAGCATGTTATTCGTCCAGTAACACCAACCGGAAAGAAAGCCATGAAAGTCGCCAAACACTTCCTTTGCCCACAAATACACACCGCCTTCGCCAGGGTAACGATGCGCGAGTTCGATCACCGCGATTCCCTGCGGCCAGAAGAACAAAAGCAGCGAGATCAGCCACAGCCAGACAGTCACGCCCCCGTTGGCAGCAATGCTGGGGACGACATTAAGATTGAAAACAGCGACGACAAACAGCAACACCAGATCAAACCGTCCGAGGACGCGCTTCAAGTGCGGCTGGTTGGTATCGCTGTTAGACATTGGTGAACATTCTGCTGATCGGCTTCCGATGGCCAGATTATGAGATGACCCGATCCAGCTAGTGTGTTGCCACTGCCCCCAACCGCTCATGCTGCGCGGCGGCGAGAGACTCGGCGATGTCGGCAAAAGCCGCCAGGTGCTGGTTGATATCCGCCTCGTTGTGCTGCACGGAAATGGTCCACTGCTCGTCCCACCAGTACGGCTGGCACATCACACCACGGTTCACCATGCCAAACCAGTAATGCCGCCACAGGTCCACGTCAAGCGCCAGCCAGTCGCGGTAGTTCCGGATTTCTTTCGGATACAGCATCAGCGCTCCGTTGGCCCCTGCGCTTGCGATATAGCCTTGTAGACCAACTTTTGTGACGGTCTTCTTATATCCGTCCACCAGCTTGTTACTAAGCTTATCTATGTGTGCGTAGTTCGCCCGAGTAAGCACCTCGCGGAAAGTCGCCAGACCCGCTGCCATCGAGATCGGATTCGTGTTATAAGTCCCGCCATGGAAGACTTTGTGGTCCGAGATCAACTGCATAACCCGCTTGTGCGCGCCAAAAGCGGCCAGCGGAAATCCCCCTCCGATCGACTTCGCCAGGCAGATCATGTCGGGCATCACGCCGAAATATTCCGAAGCACCGCCCCAGCAAACCTTGGCGCCGGTTTTGACTTCGTCGAAGATCAGCAGCGCGCCGTGCTGGTCGCATAGTTTTCGCAGACCCTCCAGAAATCCCTTCTGCGGCATGCACAGGCCAACGTTCATCATGATCGGCTCCAGGATGATGGCCGCAACTTCATTGGGATTCTCGCGGAACCGGCGCTCCACCGTTTCCAGATCGTTGAACGTCGCCACCAGCACGTTCGCGATGCTCGCCTTGGGCACCCCCGCTCCCGCCGATACAGGTTTCGGATTCTTGACATCGCCTAAATCGTCGGCCGGCGGATGCGGCTTCACGCTGACCAGCGCCGCATCGTGCAGCCCGTGGTAACCGCCTTCGAACTTGATGATTTTGTCGCGTCCCGTGGCCGCGCGCGCCAGACGAATAGTGTGCATGGTAGCTTCCGTGCCGCTGTTGCCGAACCGGCACATCTCTACTGGAAAGCGCGTGCAGATCTCTTCCGCCAGTTCCCACTCCATGTTGTGCGGCATGCCATAAGCTGTGCCCTTGTGCAGACGCGCTTCCACTGCCTTGATCACCGCCGGATGCGAATGGCCCGCCATGAGCGTGCCGAAGCACAGATTTTGGTCGAGGTATTCGTTGCCGTCGAGATCGCGAAACTTGCTGCCCGAAGCCTCCGCCACGAAAATCGGATAGGGCTCATAAGCGCGATAATTGCTTGCCACGCCCAGAGGCAGACGCTTGAGGTTCTTCTTATGCGCCTCGGCGGACTTCGGAGTGCGGCGCTCGAACGTGTCGAGCTCTTTCTGCAATGCGGGGTACATCGTGATCTCCAATAAGACTCAGGCCGGGTAGGCCATTAGATTGGGCCCGGGCGGCCGAAACCGCCCGGGTTTCAGGCTAGAAATACAATTTTAGCGCAAACTGCACCAGGCGCGGGTCCTGGGCTTCCGTGATCCTCCCAAACTCGGTCGGGCCGTCGGAAAAATGACCGTCAGGGTTGTAGAAGTTCGTATGGTTGAAAATGTTGAACAGCTCCGCCCGGAACTGGAAATATATATTCTCGGTCATTGGGATCTTCTTGTGAACGGAGAAGTCCCAGTCCTGAAGCCCAGGGCCGCAGCAGATACTGCGCTGCGTGCCATTGTTGAACTGGCCGAGCGGCGGAACGGCAGCACCCAGTGGATTGGTTGCCGCAGTCGCAAAGTCACCAGGGTTGAAGTAGTACCCGGGCGCCGAGATGCCAAGCCCACTATTCGTAAGTGTGTTCCGAGGATTGAGTTTCTGGAATGGCGCTACCAAACTTGGAGCCTCCGTCCCAAGAAAGAAGACGCTGGCAATCAGTTCGCTATCGTCCTCGCTGTCCAGGCGGATGGGAAAGCCGGTCTGAAATTGAGTAATGCCGGAGATAGCCCAGTCATCTAGCAACTTACCCTTGTAGCCCGAATACTTCCGAATCGGCAACTCCCAGTCGTAGCTGACCACAAAGCGCTGATGGGAATTGAACAATGACAACGCGCGGCTGGCCTTGTAGTTAAATGGATCAAGCGTCTCTTCGAACGTAGATCCGTCATCCATGGACTTGCTGAGGGTGTACGACCCTTGGAACTGTAAGCCATGAGAAAAACGCTTTTCAACCATCATTTCGAAAGCGTTGTAGGCGGAATTGGCAATGGTATCTTCGGCGAAAATATCGCTAAACACCGGTATTCCGTCCACCGGACATCCCGAACCGGCCGTAAACGCGGGCATTGTCGAATTGCAATTCGGCGAGGAATATGGGCGCAGCCCCACGAGGTTGAGGGTTTGACCCGTACCGTTGACAATGCTGCCGTTGGGCATGTGGAACGGAAAACCAGTAGGAACAGTTACGCTCCATTGCGTGTCCTGTTCGAAGGGACCGCACTGCAGCGGGCTTCCAAATGACGTCACATTGTTCTGATTTATGTTGTAAAGCGTAATCATGTCCAGGCAAGTCTGGGGGTTGGAATAATTGATGTCGTGACTGGCCAGCAAACGATGCCCCTCCGACCCCACATAGCCCAGTTGCAACATCATATCTTTTGTAAGTTGCCGCTGAACCGTCAGGTTGAATTGTGTGGTGTACTGCGTCCGCAGGTGCGGTTGAAATTCCCCATACAGAAGAATTGGTCGATAAAAGGATAGATCTGTTGGCTGCCCGGGCGTCGGCGTAATGATGCCGTTGAACGGATTCGGCGCCGGCGTGCCTCCCGCCTGGTATACGAACGGTGTATTAAACATTGTGTCGAACAGCGACGAACTGCCTCCAAACGGCGGCTCAGCCCCGAATTGTGCCATCACCAGTTCCTCAATCGGGTTGTAAAACATCCCCCAACCGGCGCGAATGCTGGTCGCTCCATTCCCGCCAAAAAGCTTTCCCAGGAAACCTTCGCTGAAGTTGGGACTATAAGCTACGCCCACGCGCGGCGCAAAGGCCTTGTAATAGGTGGAAGTCATTCCGGGGGGAACGCCAGCATCGCCCGGCACTACCAATCCAGTCGGTTCCGAGCCCGTGTTGGCACAGGTTGGATTCGTCACACCCAAGCCTTCCCAGTAGGACGCGCTTGTCGTGATTCCACAAGGATAGACCGTGGAATTCTGCCCCGGCCGGTAGGTCTCGACGTGTCCGCTGATGTCCGTGAGCGGAGTATCGAGCTCCCAGCGCAGGCCGTAGTTGAGAGTCAGGTTCGACCTGACCTTCCAGCTATCTTGTGCGAACGGATAAACCGATGTGCCCCGAATATCCTCCCGCTGTCCCGAGCCTTGCGTATAGGTATCGGTTAGACCCAAAAGAAATTCCGCGTAGTTATCCTCGTCCCCGGGGATAATCGCGTTCGGACCGGAATTGTCGAAAGAAAATTCCCCGTTGACGTCGAAGTAATAGTACTGATCAAAACGTGCTCGCCGGATATCGGCGCCAAACTTCATCGTGTGGTTGCCCTTCACCCATGTCAAGTTGTCCGACCACTGAAAACTGTTGCCGACCTGCGGTAGTGTGCCTTCGAAGTTGTTACCGATCACAGCGCCGCCACCGATATCGATGTAGGGAACTCCCGTGAAGCTCGGGGGCAGGCCGGGAGTGATTCCGCCTTTCCCGGGGTTTGCTGGCGTTCCGGGCGCGATGCCATAACTGGCGAGAAGAGTATTGATGGGCGCGGAATCCGACAGACCCGTGAAGCAGTACTGTGACACTGCGCTTGTGCATGAGCTGGACACCGGACCGGTGCTCTGCGGTGTCAGGAAGCCAAGCTGCCCCTCTCGCATGTACGTAAAGCGGAACTCGTTCACTACCGCACTGCTGGCGGTCCAGGTGTGGCTCAGGTTCCACTGCTGAAAACGGCTGTTGTTAAAGTTGCCGAAGCCGGGAACATTCGCTCCCGCCGCCTCAAATTGATCAAAGGGCTGAAGCTGCCGCGCGTCGTTGAAGTAATAGTACGCGCTAAAATTTTGATGCTCGTTGATCTTATGATCGAAGCGGACGGTGAACTGATCCTCATTATCTGTACTCACCGGCACGGATACATTATTGCCGTTCACGTTCGCCGCCGGAATAAACTGTTGCATCAAGTTGGAGGCAACTGGATCCTGACACTGCGACGGAATCACTCCGCCCGGAAAGATCGACGACCAGGCCAAGCCCGCCGCTGGCGCTGTGCCGTTGATAGGGGACGACGTGATTGCATTCGTGCACCCCGGCCGGCCATTTAGGACATCGGCTACGAACGAATTGCTGATCCCGCCGCCACCGGCAAAGCCGCCGACCCCAGAAAAATCCCCAGCGAACTCTCCGGTGGGCGCGGTCAGCGACGGTGTTCCCGTGGGCACTGCGACGGCTTGACTGGTCAATCCCTCTCGAATCCGGCGTCCTTCATACGAGACAAAGAAAAAAGTCCGGTCTTTCTTGATTGGACCGCCAAGCGTCCCTCCGTACTGGTTCTGATTCCATTGTGGTCTCGCCAGATCGAAGTAATTGCGCGCGTCTAGCACCGTATTGCGGAAGTACTCGAAGATATCGCCATGAAAACTATTGGATCCGGATTTGGTGATCACATTCACCACCGAACCTGAATTCCTGCCATACTCGGCGTCGAACGTGTTCGTAATGACGCGGAATTCGTCGATGCTGTCGGGACTGGGCTCCACCGTGGGCGAGTTCACGAACTGGTCGTTGGCGTCTCCGCCATTGACGCTGAAGTTGTTGGAACGGGTGCGGCCACCGTTCACCGACACCGAGCCGACATCTTGTGACCCATAGAAAAGGCTGCCGTTCCCATTCCCCAACTGCGCCTGCACACCGGGCTGAAGTTGCAGGAACTGGTAGGTATCGCGGGTGTTCAGCGGCAGTTCGTTGACCGAGCGGTCGTTGATCACCGCGCCCAGTTGAGTACTGGTGGTATCCACCTGAGGAGCTTCCGAGGTTACCTCCACGACTTCCTGTGTAGCACCCACCTGCAGCGTGGAATTCAGGCTCACCACCTGGTTGACATCGACGAGGACTTCCTTCTGGACGTTTTTCTTAAAACCCGCCAATTCATACTGCACCGTGTAGGTACCAGGCTGAATTTCGACCAGGACATAATCGCCCGTCCCGTTGGTCAGCGCCTCGCGGCTGACTCCAGTCGCCTGATTGGTGGCAGTCACTTTGACTCCGGCGAGCAACGCGCCGGTTGGGTCGGCGACGCGGCCGAGGATGCGCCCGGAGGTGCTCTGGGCAGACAGCTGCGTGGAGCAGATCAGGCACAAACTCAGGACGACAACTGAGGTCGGGAACATGGGCCAGCAGGACATCCGGGACGATTTTGACGACGGCATGGAATCCTCCAGATCGGGGGCAATTTGTGAGATCCGAAACCGCTTGCACGAAACACAAACCTTGCTATAATCGCGCAAGGTTAGAGACTCCGCAGCGCCCTGTCAAGCAGAAAAGTGAAGCAGAAAAGCGCGAGCGGAGGATGCATCCCCCTTAAGCGACCAGCAGGCATAGTCGGAAATCGTCTTTCAGAGATATGTCGAGCGACGCCCAGGTTTGTCTCAAAATCGGCGACGTATCCCGTCTCGTGGGAATTTCCCCCTCGGCGATCCGAGCCTGGGAAGCCCTGGGGCTCACTCGCCCGCACCGCACCAAAAGCCGCTATCGTCTTTACACCAGCGACGACGTCCGCCTGCTGAAAAAAGCGCGCTACCTACGCCAGGTCCGCGGACTAAACGCCGCCGCCATCGTGCAGATGTTGAAGCGCGAGGGCGCCATCAAGCCCGCGCCCAGCAACGGCACTGCATCCATCGGCCCTCGACTGCGGCGGTTGCGCACTCAGCGCGGCCTCGGCCTCGCCGAAGTCGCCGCAGCCGTGGAAATTTCGATTGGCTTCCTCAGCGCCCTGGAACGCTCGCAGATGAGCGCCTCCGTCGGCACACTGCGCCGGTTGGCACGCTACTACCGCACCAACATCCTTGATTTTTTCGATGCGACGGAATTGAATACCCGATTGGTGCGCCCGCCCAAACGCAAAGTGCTCGAAGCCGGTCCCGGCGTGCGCATGGAACTACTCGCCTGGGGCAACAAAGTCATGGAACCGCACCTGTTCCGCATCGCCCCCCAGGCCGGCAGTGGCGGATCCTACGCCCACGAGGGCGAGGAGTTCCTCTTCGTGCTGCGCGGAGAACTGAATATCGCGCTTGACGGCGAGGAGTACCATCTGAATCGCGGCGACAGCTTTTATTTTGAGAGCGCGACGCCGCATCGCTGGAAAAATCCCGGCCGCAGCGAGACCTGGCTGTTGTGGGTCAACACGCCGCCGACTTTCTGAAGCCCAGAGGGCGTAACGAAATTAACCCAGCGCTGAAGCGCTGGGAAAGAGAGGGTTACGAACCTAGCCCGGTCCATCAGAGTCCGCGTGAGAATTTCTCTCGGCGCAATCGGGCAGAAATATAGCCCGGCGGAACCGGCCCCGGAGGGGCGGATGAGAATAGCCCGCGCTTCAGCGCCGGGTAAACAAGGTGCGCACGGTGGCGAGTCCCGGAGGGACGACTGAGTCACCGCGTCCCAGTTCTTAATCATGGGGGAGCATAAATAATGTTGCGTAAATCAATATTCCTACTGCTCGCGTCGTTAATGACCGTGTTCTCCCTATCCTGCGCCAGAAAAACTCCCACGCTGAACCTGCTGGTGTGGGAAGGCTACGCCGATCCTTCTTATGTCACGGCTTTCGAAGACGCGAACCACTGCAAAGTCTCAGCCTCCTACATGGGATCAAGCGATGAGCTAGTCGCCAAGCTGCGCGGCGGCAGTTCAGGCAACTACGATGTAATCTCGCCTTCCAGCGATGTCGCGACAATGATCGCGACCTCCGGTCTAGCGGCGCCGCTCGATCTCGGCAAACTGCCCAGCTACAGCCAGCTTTCACCGCAGCTCACTTCACTATCGCTGGTCCGCGTGAAAGGCGACGTCTTTGGCGTGCCGTTCATGTGGGGACCCGACCCGATGATTTATGACACCACCGCATTCCCGCAGCCTCCTGAGAGCTGGAACGTGATGTGGGATCCGAAGCTGAAAGCAAAAGTTTCCGTGTGGGACGATCTTTCCACCGTCTACATGGCAGCCCAGGTACTCGGCTACGACAAGCCCGATCCCGCTCATCTCTATAACTTGAGCGACGAAGAACTCGACGCCGTCAAAAAGAAGCTGATCGAGTTGAAACCGAACATTCGCAAGATCTGGTCCACCGGCGGAGAACTCACCAATCTTTTCCAGAACCACGAAGTGGTGATCGCCATGGGCTGGCCGCTGATGACCAACCAGCTGCGCAAGAGTAATTTTCCCATTGGCGAGACCATTCCGAAAGAAAACACCACGGGCTGGATCGATCACCTGATGATCACCGCCGGCAGCGAAAACAAAGATCTGGCCTACAAGTTTCTGGAGTTCATGATCCAGGCGCAGACCCAGAAAAAAGTCACCGACGTGACCGGCTACACGCCGGCAAATCCGCACGCGGCGCAATACATGACACCCGAAGAGGTGAAGAACCTGCATCTCGACGACGTAGACAATTATCAGCAGCGGCTTTATTTCTGGCAGAATGTTCCGCGCCGCGCCAAGTACAACGAGATCTGGAATGAAGTGAAAGCAACCCAGTAGCGAGTGTAGCAAGGGAAGTGTGGTCGCGGGCGACCTCGCCCGCGTGTATGCACTTCCCAACTGAAAGCCATGGCAACCACAACAGAACCCGCGGTCGCAACCGGCAGTCAGTCAAGCTCCGTTTCCCTGCTTTCCATCCGCTCCGTAGCCAAGCACTTCGGCAAGAACATCGTGCTGCGCGACATTTCGCTAGAAATCGCCGAAGGCGAATTCTTGACCATCCTGGGTGAAAGCGGCTCAGGAAAAACCACGCTCTTGCGAATTCTAGCCGGCTTCGAGCAGGCCACTGCTGGAGAAGTCTGGATGTCGGGCGAGCGCCTTGACACCGAGCCTCCCTATCGCCGCCGCGTGAACACAGTCTTCCAGAGCTATGCGCTCTTCCCGCACATGACCGTCGAACAAAACGTCGGCTACGGATTAGCCATCGCCAAACGTCCCGCCGCCGAAATTCAATCGCGCGTGTCCGAAGCACTGGCCAAGGTCAAGATGTCCGCTTATGCCAAATCGAAGCCCTCAAAGATCAGCGGAGGACAGCAGCAGCGCATCGCGCTCGCCCGCGCGCTGGTGAATCGTCCGCGTCTGCTGCTGCTCGATGAACCACTCTCCGCGCTCGACGCGAACCTGCGTCGCCAGATGCAAGTCGAACTCAAAGCGCTGCAACGCGAAGTGGGCATCACTTTCATCTTTGTCACGCATGATCAGGAAGAAGCGATGGTGATGTCCGACCGCATCGCGCTATTGCGCTCGGGAGAATTGGAACAAGTAGCCAGCCCGCGCGAAATTTACAACCGCCCCGCAACGTCATACACCGCGCAATTCATCGGACACACAAATTTGTTGCAAGCTGACATTCGCCAAGGTGTGGCCCATTGCGGCGCGCTGCAGTGGCCCACTTCCCTGCCCGATGGCGCGACGCTTTTCTCGCTGCGACCAGAGTGCATTCGCCCAGCAACGGCATCACAGCCGCCAGGCAGCGCCTCTCCAACGAATAGCGCCTCAATTCGTTTTCGCGCCAGACTTCGCGATCAGGCTTTC
>Ga0209274_10000443_pt1 | contig 25833 bp, 15 predicted proteins | sample HubBroMetageREF1_FD_188343 | JGI IMG/M metagenome (GOLD analysis project Ga0209274, IMG submission 188343) | Reference soil microbial communities from the Hubbard Brook experimental Forest, New Hampshire, USA - Hubbard Brook CCASE Soil... | ecosystem: Environmental > Terrestrial > Soil >...
GGGGCGGCGAAGCGGCCAGATTGTCACTAAGCGTAGGCGATCTGGTGTCATGGACGGCCGCAGACGCCGGGCACTGATCTTCAGCGCGCCTCAGCGCACCGCTGGCGCCGGGGCCTGAAGGCTGCGCGGCGGCGGATGCCGCCGGTGGGATGCTGAGCGCCGATGCATGATCGGGGCCTGGATCGGTGCGCCGTAGGCGGCCCGCCGCAAGACCTGGGGTGCAAAACACCAGGCGCTATAGCCCCCAGAAGGGCTCCAAACGGCCCCATCCCCTGCAAGAGCTCCGCGAGACGTTCATACGCGGCCAAGTGCGCCGCCAGGCGTCTGGGTGTAGCGGTGATACAACGCTCGATCCCGGGTGGTTTGACCAAGTGCAGTTTCAGAGCGCCAAAGCGCGTCCATGGCGACGCCAACGGGAACGTTTCCGCGACGAAGAGTTGAGGCGGAATCTGTTGCTAATTCGCAAAAAGGCTTCCACTGCGCCACAGTGCCCAGTAATATCGCGCGACACGTGCACCCGGGCCACGATTACAGCCCGGTGACGACCACCGGACAACAGTTTAGGGGAGTCACTTATATGTTTGGACCGAAGAGGGGAATTCCTGTCTCGCTGATCGCCGCGGCGGCGCTAACCGGAAGTTGGCACCTCGCGCTCGCGCAGCAGCAGAAGGCGGACGCCACGGCCGATTCCAACGCTCCCGAGTTACAGGAGGTCGTGGTCACCGGCACGATGATCAAGAGGACCAATGCCGAAACGGCCGTGCCCATCACGATCCTCAAGGCGGACACCCTCAAGGAGCAAGGCATCACGAGTGTGGAGGCGGCGCTCGACCAGCTTACGACCAACAACCCGACGATAAACATCGCCCAAAGCGTAGGAACGTTTTCCGGTGGTGGCAGCTACGCCGACCTGCGTGGCCTGGGCGCGGGCCGCACTCTGGTGCTCCTGGATGGCCAACGGATGGCCCCCAATGCGTTCAGTGGCAATGCGGTCGATCTGAGCGGCATTCCGTTCTCGGCGATCGACAGCATCGAGGTGCTTCGGACAGGCGCCTCGTCCCTGTATGGCTCGGACGCCATCTCGGGCGTGATCAACTTCATCACCAAGCATAATTTCCAGGGTCTCACATTCGAAGGCACCTACGACAAGCCGCAGCAGCAAGGCGGCAGCTCGAGTCAGGTGGAGGGCACCTTCGGGCACGGAGATCTGGTGGCCGACGGCTATAACTTCCTGGCCACTGTAGGTTACAGCAAGCAAAACGAGCTCCAGGCGAGCGCGCGGTCGTTTTCGGCCGAAGGCTTTGATCCGGTGCGGGGCGACAGCGCTACTAACAATCCGGGAACATGGCCCGGGTCTGTAATCGATTCAAACGGTAACTACTTCCAGCCCGGGTATCCGGCGTGTGCGGGCAATCCGTTCCTGACCACTGCTGAAGGCAACTGCGCATACAGGTATTCCGCCGCGACGGATCTGCTCCCGAACCACAGCGAACTTTCCGCGATGGCGACCCTCACCAAGTCGGTGGGGACCAACAACAACGTGCAGCTGCAGTACTTCTGGGCCCAATCCGAAGTGGACGGTTGGGCCGGTCCGATGTTCTATGAGTTCCAGATGGACCCGGCGAGCCCCTACTTCCCTGGCAACGCCCAAGGCCCGAACCCGGCTGCCTTGACACCCGAGTATGGCGCCAGTGGCCCGCCGAATCTGACCGGGTTCACCGGGTGTCCTAACCCGCCCCCCCCTGCTAAGCCGACGTGCGTTGCGTCCCCGGTCCTTGCGGTCTGGACCGACCCCAACAACAACCGCTACGCCGGCAACCTCAATACCGAGCAGAGGGCTCTGTTGACGTTCAACGGCAAAAACGCTGGCTGGGACTACGCCGCGTCTGCGAACTACAGCCAGAACACCAACGACAACCGCAATACCGCAAACTATCCGAATGAGTCGGTGCTTGCGCCGAACGGCGTCCTCAGCGATCTGATCAACCCCTTCGGTCCCCAAAGCGCGGCCGGACAGGCCTTGATCAACTCATCCTACATAAACGGCACCTACTCGATCGGCGAGGATAAGCGGTGGAGCGCCGATGGCCACGCCAGCCATGAGTTGGGCGATCTTATTAGCTCGGGCAATCCGGCGACGGTCGCGGTCGGCCTCAGTGTGGGAGGTGAGCGCTTCGATTACGCCACCACCCCATATAACACCCTCGTGCAGGCCGCAACTGGGCTTGGGAACAGTTCAGTCGAAGGGAGTCGCACGTTTCAGGCGGCCTTCATGGAGTTGGACCTGCCGATCACCAGCACTCTGGATTTCACCGTGGCGGATCGTCAGGACTGGTACAGCGATTTCGGCACGACCAACAACCCGAAGATCCAGGCGCGGTGGCAGCCGGCCAGTTTCGTGACTTTCAGGGGAACCGCCTCCACCGGTTTCCGAGCGCCCACGCTGTTCTCCTTGAACGATCCGAATTCCCTGGCAGCCTCGACCGGCGGCTCCATGGGGCAAGGAAACCCGAACTGCGTGAACAGCCCCCCCACCGCGATCGCGCCGTTTACTAATGCGACTTGCGCCACGCAGGGACTGGGGTTGTTCGGCGGAAACCCGAATCTGACGGCGGAGACGTCGGAGAATTTCGATCTCGGTGTGGTGCTCACACCAATCACCGACCTGGGCATTACGCTGGACTACTACAGAATCCTCGTCAAGAACACCATTAGTGCCGTTCCGGCTCAGGCGATCTACAGCAACCCGAGCGGTTTCGCGAACTATTACGTGTTGAACTCGGCCGGGGGACTCACTCCTTCGATCGAAGAGGCCGCGAATTGCATCCCTTACACGAACCCGAACTGTGGATACATCAAGCTGTACGCTGCGAATACGGGCCGGCTCACGACCGACGGGATCGATCTCAGCATCCAGTACGCGCAGCACACCCCGATTGGAACGTTCCGCGAGGATCTGGAAGGGACCGCGGTCACGCAGTTTCTGGAGCAGCAGTACAACGGTGGCCCCGAACTCAACCTGGTGGGCTGGTTCAACGAACTTCCGCCGGCGTTCCGGTGGCAACATAACCTGAGAATCGACTGGACGAGCCCGGGGGAGGCCGCGTGGGGCGCCGGAGTGGGCCAACGCTACTGGACGGGGTACATAGACCAATACGCCGATGGCGCCGGCAATCAGCGGTATGTGGGCAGTTATTGGGTCATGGATGGCTACGTCTCCTACAAGCCGATCAAGCAGCTGTCCCTGTTGTTTGGCGTCAAGAATCTGACCGACCATCAGCCGCCTTACACCAACGCAAACCAGGGTAACTTTGCGGCCGGTTACAATGCGTACATTGTCGATCCGACAATGCGAAGCTTCTATCTCAATGCGAAGTTAGAACTCTTCTAACATCCTTCAGGAAAGGTCGATTGTTGATATCGGCCCCCTCATGGGGGCCGATTTTTTTTGCGCGGTTGTCGACCTTCCCGCCGCGCGTCGAGCGCATGTGGATGAAGAACACCCTGAGTTCCGACACGCCGGTGCGCGCGGTCTGATCCTCAGCGCACCGCCGGCGCGGGCGCCTGCCGGGAGTGCGGCGCGGGTGCAGGGTGATGCCGGTGCGACGCTGGGCGGCGATGCAGGATGGGCGCCTGGATAGGCGCGCCGTAGGCGCGCCGCCGCGAGGCACCTTTGGGTGCGAACGAATTCGCGTGCGGCTTCGCACCCTCGGGGCCCCCAATCTGGGTGACTGTGGGTGCGGTGCACGGCCCGGCGGTCGTGGCCCCGGGAACGCCGCACATGAGCGCCCCACCCAGCACCGCCGCGCCAAGCAGCCCCCTGCATGCCCCCAATCGGCTGCAAAACCCCCGCAACGCGTTCATGCCGCCGGCAGTGTACCCCACGCTGCAGGACGCCCGTAAAACGGGTGTCGCAGCGCTGCAACGACGAGTCCCTGAGGCCTGGACAAAGTGCAACGGATCGCGCCGAAGCGGTCCATTGACGCGACCAGTCGCCCGGATTCCGCGACGAAACGTTTCGCCCGATAATGTTGCTATTTTGCAAAAAAGCTTCCGGCGCGACTTGCCCCTAGGTACCATCGGCCTCACGTGATCCGGGCCACGTCCTTAACAGCTCGGTGACAACCGGCGCGTTCCCAGGGGATGCCGGTTCAAATGAACGCATTGCGGGAGGACCTGGTAATGACCCGATACAGCGAAATCGCACGCTCGATCCGGCGCGTGCTCACGGTGGGTGCAATGACGGTCGTCGGTGGCGTGGTTGCCGTGCACGCCCAGGAGCAGGCGGGACCAGCCGAGCAGCAACCGGCTCTGCAGACCGTAATTGTCACGGGCTCGATCATCAAGCGTACCGACTTCGAGACACCGAGCCCGGTGCAGGTGATGACCGCGGAAGATCTGCAGCAGTCCGGCTACACGAGCGTGTCCGACGTGCTGCGCAACCTGTCTGCCAACGGCCAGGGCACCCTGAGCCAGTCGTTCGGTCTCGCGTTCGCGGGCGGCGGCTCGGGCGTCGCACTGCGCGGTCTCACGGTCGGCGGCACGCTGACCCTCGTCGACAGCGATCGCATGATCCCCTACCCGCTCTCTGACGACGGGCAGCGCAATTTCGTCGACATCACCGCGATTCCCTTCAGCGTCGTCGACCACATCGACGTGCTGAAGGACGGCGCCTCGGCCGAATACGGCTCGGACGCGATCGCGGGCGTGGTGAATGTGGTGCTGAAGAAGACCTTCACCGGCATGAGCCTCACGGCCGAGGGCGGTAGCACACAACACGGCGACGGCACCACCGAGCACATCTCCTGGCTGGGCGGCGTCGGCGAGCTGGGGAGTGATGGCTACAACGCCTTCCTCGCGATCGAGTACCGTCACCAGGACAACATCCTGCTGTCCAATCGGCAGGGTGACTGGACCAACCTCAACTGGACGGGATCGGGCGGCTACGACACGCGCTACGGCGCCTACGATTCCGTGGGCAACCCCCTCCCGGGTATCCCGGGCGGGTACGTGCTGAACCCCGCGACCAACGTCCTGGACGCCACCACGCACTTCCTCGACACGAGCGCGTGCGCAGGTTACACGGCCTACACCAACAACCAGTGCCTCTACAACACGCCGTTCCAGATCCAGCCGCAGACCGGCAATATCGACATCCTGGGTCGTGCGACCAAGAACCTCGGTGGCGACTGGCAGGCGGTGTTTACCGGCTCGCTGTTCCGCAGCGAGGCTGAGCAGGTGCAGAACTACCCGTTCCTGAACGGCCTGAGCCCGACTTCCAGTGTCGCATATGGACCGGGCGTGAACCCCTACGTGGTCACGACCCCGGCGGTGATGCTGCCGGTGGGCGCGCCGAACAATCCGTTCAGCGCTCCCGCGGCGCTCATTGCCGAGTTCCCACAACTCGGTGCCGCGCAGGACGAGTTCGTGACCAGCACCTACCGATTCTTCTTCGACGTGCGCGGCTCGGCGGCCGGCTTCGACATCGACGCCACCGCCGGCTACATGTACGCGGCCATGACGCAGAAGGTGTACGGCTCGATCAACCCAGGCGAGCTGGCCACGGCGGCTTCGAACGGCTTCAACTTCGCGACCGCGTCGGCGGGGCAAATGGCAAGCGCGTTCGCGCCTGAGGCGGAGGTGAAGGACACCAACACCATGCAAGTGGGTGACGTGCACGCCGCGCGCGAGCTTGGACAGCTGCCCGGCGGCGCCCTGTCGATGGCGATCGGCGTCGGCATGTACCACCTGTACAAGAACTCGCCGGCCCCCGCGACGATCGCCGAGGGCCTGCAGACCGGCAATGGGGCTTACGCCATCGGCGGCCAGACCGACGGCAACGCCTACATTGAGTTCGTGGCTCCGCTGTTTAAGGGCTTCGAGTTCGATGCCGCGGGCCGCTACGACCACTACAACGAGTACGGCAGCTCGACCACCCCGAAGTTCGGCGTCAAGTACACGCCGATCGAGTGGGTGACCTTCCGCGGCACCTACGGCAAGGGCTTCCGTGCGCCGAATCCGGCCGAGTCCGGCAGCGCAGCGGCGCTGTTCGGCGGTCTGCCGTTCAACGACTCGGCGCTGTGCCCGAACCCGGGAACCCCGACGGCGAAGGGCAACTTTCCGAGCCAGTGCAATCTGGGCGTAACGGGCCTTCAGGTCTCGACCCCGGACCTGCAGCCTGAGAAGTCGACCAACTGGACGGCGGGCGTCATCTTCCAGCCGTTCCACAACACCAGCATCTCGTTCGATTACTGGAACATCAAAGTCAATCAGGACATCCAGTCCGGCACCTCGATTTTCGTGCTGTCCGGGTACAACCTCGCGCTCTTCCCGATCGTGCGCGGTTCGCAGGCCACCCTGCCGTTCTGCACGGCGAACGGCGTCTGCACCACCCCCGAGCTCACCCCCGTGGGACTGGTGGCATACCAGGCGTTCCCGTACTTCAATGCGACCACGACCACCGTCAACGGTCTCGATATGGACCTGGCGAGCCACTTCGACCTCGGACCGGGCCGCGTGACGGGGACCGTGAACTACTCCCATATGTTCCACTACGACTTCGGCCTGCCGGGCGCCTCCTACGATCTGGCGGGCACGCATGGCCCCTCGATCGTGTCGGGCGATACGGGTAATCCGAAGGATCGTGCGACGGCCTCGTTGGCCTGGGACCAGGGCCCCTGGAACATGACCGCGTCACTGAACTTCGTAGGACGGTTCAACCTGACGGACCCGACCGCCGGTGACTTCACGTGCGAGGAGGCGATCGCGTTCGGTGGTCTGGGTGGAGCGGTGACGCGCTACCCGGGCGTCGTGGCGCCCTCGTTCATCAACAGCAGTAACTGCGAAGTCAAGCATTTCGCGGACATCGATCTGTACTCGAGCTTTGCGTTCACCAAGAGCCTGACCGTGCACGGCTCGATTCTGAACGTGACCAACTCGGCACCGCCCCTTGACCTGACCACCTACGGTGGCTCGGGCAATGACCCGTACAACCCGGCCATGCATCAGGCTGGCGCGGTTGGCCGATTCTTCAATGTAGGCGCAACCTACACGTTCTGACCGATAACGAAGATCAACGACTCTGCGTTGATGATCGGCCCCCTCACGGGGGCCGATTTTTTTTTGGGCGGCCGGATACCCATTCGCGTTGGTCGCAAAAGGATGTCGCAGCGATGCAACGGCAGATCGCCGAAGCGAGCCTGCGGCGCGGCTAGTGGAGCTGAACCCACGGCAGGGCGTATAGAGCATTTACTGTTGCTAATTTGCTACAGGGCTTTCGGCACGGCGTTCCCCTAGGTACCATCGGCCTCACGTGATCCGGGCCACGTCTTTAACAGCCCGGTGACAACCGGCGCGTTCCAGGGGATGCCGGTTTAAATAAACGCATTGCGGGAGGACTTGGTAATGACCCGATACAGCGAAATCGCGCGCTCGATCCGGTGCGTGCTCACGGTGGGTGCAGTGACGATCGCCAGTGGCGTCGTTGCCGCGCAGGCGCAAGAGCAAACGCAAGCTTAGTCCGAGCAGACTTTGCAAACGGTGGTCGTCACCGGCTCCATGATCAAGCGCACCGACTTCGAGACCCCGAGCCCGGTGCAGGTGATCACCTCGCAGGACCTGCAGCAGTCCGGCTACACAACGGTTCAGCAGGTGCTGGCCAACCTGTCCGCGAACGGCCAGGGAACGCTGTCACAGGGGTTCTCCGGCGCTTTCGCCGCCGGCGCCTCGGGTATCGCACTGCGCGGCCTGACGGTCGGCGCGACGCTCACCCTGGTCGACAGCGAGCGCATGGTCGCCTACCCGCTCACGGATGACGGCCAGCGCAGCTTCGTCGACACCAGTTCCATCCCCCTGGTGGCGGTGGATCGCATCGACGTGCTGAAGGACGGCGCGTCCGCCGAATACGGTTCGGATGCGATGGCGGGCGTGGTCAACGTCGTTCTCAAGAAAACATACACGGGCGCGGAGTTCAGCGCCGACGCCGGAACTTCCAGTCACCACGATGGTTCGACCGAGCGCCTCAGCGGGATCTTCGGCAGCGGCGATCTCGCCTCCGACGGCTACAACGCATACCTGGCTATCGAGTGGCGCCACCAGGATGAGATCTGGAACTCGAGCCGCACCGGCCAGCCCTGGAACCAGCTCAACTGGGCTCCCGAGGGAGGGACCAACTCCACGCCGGGCGCCGGCAGCATCTGGGCCAACGACGGCCTCGGCACCTCGTTTCCGGCCGCCTCGGGTTACTACCTGGTGCCCGCGTCTGCCACCTCCTTCCAGTCACCCGGGGTGATCTTCCCGACCTCCGCATGCGCGAGTTCGGCGGCGCTCGCCGCCGATGAGTGCACCTTCACCCAGCAGGGGTTTCAGATACAGCCGCAGACCGGCAACCTCAACATCATCGGGCGCTTCACGAAGAATCTCGTCGGCGACTGGCAGGCCATCATCACCGGCTCCATGTTCAGGAGCGAGGCGGAGCAGGTCGGGGCTTATCAGGTCATGGCTCCGGCCGGCCCGGCTAACCCGATCCAGTTCCCCGCTTACGGACCGGGCTTCCTGACCGTGACCTCCCCCATCACGCTCACCGTGCCGGTGGGCAATCCGATGAACCCGGGCAGCACGCCGCTCTATCCGGTGGGCAACCTGTTCGAGTTCGGCTACGCCGCCGATGAGATCGCCACCACCACCGACCGGCTGTTCGTCGATTTCAAGGGCACCGCCATCGGCTGGGACCTGGATGCCAACATCGGCGATATGTATGCGCGTACGGATCAGACCTACCTCGGCCTGGTCAACTACCAGGCGCTGCAGACGGCGCTCGACAACGGTTACGTGTTCGGCGAGGGCGGTGCAGCCGCGGCCGGCGTGTCGACACCGGTCAGAAGCGAAATGTCCAACTCGATGCAGGTGGTGGATCTGCGCGGCACCCGCGAGCTCATGACGCTTCCGGGCGGGCCGCTGTCGCTGGGTCTTGGCTTAGGGTTCAACCACAGATACCTCGACTCGACGCAGTCGCCGCTCGCCGAGAGCGGCGACTACCAGATCATCAACCAGGCCTACGCCTATGGCGGTCAGACTGACCTGAGCGCCTACGGGGAAATCGTCGCCCCGATCATCAAGGGCCTGGAGCTCGATCTCGCCGAACGCTATGACCACTACAATAATGTCGGCGGCGCCGACGTTCCCAAGTTCGGCGTGAAGTACTCGCCCATCAGCCAGATCACTCTGCGGGGCACCTGGGGCAAGGGCTTCCGCGCGCCGAACCCGGCCGAATACTCGCACGCTGCCTCGGCCTATCTGCTGGGTGACCTCGCGGACAGCATGCTGTGCCCGAGCTCGAACGCCAACCCGTATATCCCGGCGTACAACCTCAACTACCCGGTACTGCCCACGGCCGGCGACGTGGCCACGTTCTGCAACTTCCCCGCCGTCTTCGTGCAGGGCACGAATCCGGCGCTGCAGCCCGAGCGCTCCACCAACTACACCTTCGGCGCGATCTTCTCGCCGGTGGAGCAGCTGAACCTGGCGGTGGACTTCTGGGACATCAAGGTCTCGAACCTGATCGTGAGTCCGAGCGAGTTTTCAGCGCTCCCGTTCCCGCCGGCGCCGGTGGTGAACGCGCGCACGGGTCCCGTGACGCTGCCGGTGCTGCAGGCGAACGGCACCTCCGTGCTGGAGACCCTTCCCGAGGGCGAGCCGATCTACAGCCTGTCCTCCTACGAGACGCCGGCGAGATTCACGTCAACGGCATCGACTTCGACCTGAATACGCACTTCGACGTCGGCAATTTCGGCCGCATCACCGGCTCACTCAACTGGTCGCACGAGTTCCTGTGGGACATGAGCAGCTGCTACGCCGGCCAGTGCGTGACTGCCTATCTCGCCGGCACCCACGGACCGACGGGCATCTCCGGTGACACCGGCAGCCCGAAGGACCGTGCGGTACTCACGCTCGCCTGGGACAAGGGCCCCTGGGATATGACGTGGACCCTGAACTACACCGGGCATTACAGCCTGACCGACCCGTCCACCGGCATCACCAACTGTGCGGAGGCCGTCGACGACTCCTTCGGTACCAAGTTCCTGACCGGGGTATTCCCGGAGCAGTACTGCACCGTCAGGCATTTCACGGACGTGAACCTGTACGTCGCCTACGCGTTCTCGACTCACTTCTCGGTCCAGGGCTCGGTCGTGAACGTGTTCAATAGCCCGCCTCCGGTCGACATACAGACCTACGGCAACAGCGCGCTCTCCTACAACCCCTCGCTCGCCCAGGACGGCGCCATCGGCACGTTCTTCAACCTCGGCTTCAAATACAAGTTCTGACATCTCACCGGCGAGCACGCTTGCGTATCGGCCCCTGCGGGGGCCGATTTTTTCCGGCGGCAACTTTGTACCGGCTACGCACGCCGGGCTAGGATGGCGCCAGGCATGATCACCAAAGGCATCGTCCTCGCCGGCGGCTCCGGCACCCGGCTCTACCCGGTGACGCGGGCGGTGTCCAAGCAGCTGCTGCCGCTGTACGACAAGCCGCTCGTCTACTACCCGCTCGCCACCCTCATGATGGCCGGCGTCAACGACATCCTCCTGATCTCCACGCCCGACGACGGGCCGCTGTTCCAGCGGCTCCTCGGCGATGGCTCGCAGTGGGGCATCCGCGTGAGTTACGCGATCCAGCCTGAGCCGCGCGGCATCGCCCAGGCGCTCACTATCGCGGCGGACTTCATCCGCGGTGAGTCGGTGTGTCTGGCGCTCGGCGACAATTTCTTCTACGGACACGGCCTGCCCGAGCAGCTGCGCGCCGCTGCGGCGCGCAGCGTGGGTGCAACCGTGTTCGCGTACTACGTACGCAATCCGCAAAGCTACGGGGTCGTGGAGTTCGATAGCGCAGGCAAGGCCGTGGGCCTGGAGGAGAAGCCGGCGGCGCCGCGCTCGCACTACGCCGTTACGGGCCTGTACTTCTACGATGCGCGCTGCACGCAGATTGCACAGGGCCTGAAGCCCTCCGCCCGCGGCGAGCTGGAGATCACCGACGTCAATCGCGCTTATCTTGACAGCGGCGCGCTGCACGTCGAAGTGCTCGGCCGCGGAGTCGCCTGGCTCGACACCGGTACGCACGCCGCGCTCCTGCAGGCTGCCAACTTTGTGGAGACCATCGAGGCACGGCAGGGACTTAAAGTCTGTTGCCCCGAGGAGATCGCCTTCAGACAGGGGCTCATCGGCCGCGCACAGTTGCAGCGACTGGCGGCGGATCTGAAGCACACCGGTTACGGCGAGTACCTCGAGAGCGTGCTGAACGAGCGGGTGTTCTGATGCGCGCGGTGCCGCTCGCGCTCCCCGGCGTGGTGCTCATCGAACACCGGCTGTTCGAGGATCCGCGCGGCGCGTTCTTCGAGAGCTGGAATGAGCGCGCCTTCGCCGCTGCCGGCATCGAGGCGCGCTTCGTGCAGGAAAACGTGAGTATCTCGGCGTCCCTGGTGCTGCGGGGGCTCCACTACCAGATCCCGCACGCCCAGGGGAAACTCGTGCGGGTGCTCGCGGGTGCGATCTTCGATGTCGTGGTCGATCTGCGGCGCGCCTCGCCGGCTTTCGGACGCAGCCTGTGCGTGAGCCTCGATGCCGCGCGCGCGCAGTCACTGTGGGTCCCTTCCGGCTACGCGCACGGCTTCCTGGCACTCGCCGACGACACCCGCGTGCAATACAAGGTCACGGACTTCTGGGCGCGCGAGGCTGAACAGACACTCGCCTGGAACGATCCGGCGCTGCAGATCCGCTGGCCGATTCCGGCCGGCGCGGCCCCCGTGCTGTCCGACAAGGACCGTGACGGAGTGCCGCTCGCCCAGTCGCAGACCTTTCCGTGACGGACGCGCCGCTGCGGGTCCTGATCACTGGCGCGGGCGGCCAGCTGGGCAAGGCCCTGGTGGCCGCAGCGCCCGCGGGGACGGTGCTCAGAGCGGTGACTCGCGCGGCTCTGGACATCGCGGATACGGGCGCGGTGGCGGCGGTGTTCAGCGAGTTTGCGCCCGCATTGGTGCTCAACGCCGCCGCCTTCACTGCGGTGGATGACGCGGAGCGTGCACCCGCGGGGGCGCAACGCGCCAACTCCACGGGACCGCGGGTGCTGGCGGCGGCGTGCGCCGGCAGCGGCGCGTGGCTGACGCATGTTTCCACGGACTATGTGTTCGACGGCGGCCAGAGCCGCCCCTACGGGAGCGGCGCGCAGCCTCATCCGCTCAGCGTCTACGGCCGTACGAAACTTGAGGGCGAGATCGCAGTCCTTGAGGGATTGCCCCGGACCTGCGCCGTCGTGCGCGCGTCGTGGCTCTACAGCGCCCGCGGCGGCTTCGCGGCCAAAATGCTCGCCCTGATGAAGAGCCGTGCGCAGCTGTCGATGGTCGCCGATCAGATCGGGGTGCCGACCGCGGCGAGCGGACTGGCCCAGGTCCTGTGGTCCCTGAGCGCCCGGAAAACACCGGGCCTGTGGCACTGGTGCGATTCGGGAGTGGCGAGCTGGTACGACTTCGCCGTTGCCATCGCCGAGACCGCCGTGGATCTTCAGCTGCTGCCCGCCGCGCCGGCCATCGCGCCGATCGCGAGCGCAGAGTATCCAAGCGCGGCGGCGCGGCCGTCGTACAGCGTCCTCGACAAGCGCGCCACGGAAAAGCTGCTGGGAGTGACGGCGCCGCACTGGCGGCGCGCGCTGCGCACGACACTCGCCGAACTTACGCCGGCGGGCACCGCCGGCTACGCCTCCCCGAAAGCGTCCTGAATGAAAAGACTGCTCGTCACCGGCGGCGCGGGCTTCATCGGCGCGAACTTCTGCCACTACTGGAGCGGCACGCACCCTGCGGACCGTCTCATCGTGCTCGATGCGCTGACGTACGCCGGCAACCTCGCCAGCATTGCCACGCTCGAGGCGGCTGGCAAGCTGCGCTTCGTGCGCGGTGACATCGCCGATGGCGCGCTGGTTACCAGGCTGCTCGCAGACGAGCGCATCGACACCATCGTGAACTTTGCGGCCGAGTCGCACGTGGACCGCTCCATCGAGGATCCGGCGAGCTTCCTGCGCACCAACGTCATGGGCACGCAGGCACTTCTGGAAGCAGCGCGCGTCGCCTGGGAGAAGCCTGGCGCGCCAGCCTCACGACGCCTGCATCACGTCTCGACGGACGAGGTCTATGGCTCACTGCAGCCGGGCGAGGCGGGATTCAGCGAGACCACCGCGTACGCGCCCAACTCACCGTACGCCGCGAGCAAGGCTGCGGCCGATCACCTGGTGCGGGCCTACGCCCGCACCTATGGCCTGCCGGCCACCATCAGCAACTGCTCCAACAACTACGGGCCCTACCAGTTTCCGGAGAAGCTGCTGCCGCTGTGCATCCTCAACATGCTGGAAGGGCGGGCGCTGCCGATCTACGGAGATGGTCTGCAGATCCGCGACTGGCTGCACGTCAGCGATCACTGCCACGCCATTGACCTGATCCTGGCGGATTCCCCTGACGGTGAGACCTGGAACGTCGGCGGCAGCACCCAGGATCCCAACATCGCCGTCGTCGGCATGGTGTGCGACCTGGTCGATGCCGCCTTCGCCTCGCAACCCGAGCTCGCCGCGCGCTTTCCCACGAGCGCCGCTGCCAGCGGCAAGTCCTCGCGCACCCTCATGCAACACGTACGCGACCGCCCCGGGCATGACCGGCGCTACGCGGTGGACTCGGGCAAGATCCGCCAGCGGCTGAAATTCCGCGCTGCCACTGACCTCGCCTCCGGACTCGCCCAGACGGTACGCTGGTACCTGGATAACGAAAGCTGGTGGCGGGACGTGGCGAGCGGCGAATACCGCCAGTGGTACGCGCGGCAGTACCTCACACGACAGGCACAACAGACGTGAGCCGCGACCCCGGGACGCAATCCGCAGCCGCCAGGCGCGCGGCGCGCGCGCTGTTTCACCGCGCCCGCTGGCAAAGCTGGCTCGGGCGCCGCGAGCAGGCGCTGGCCCTGTGCCGGCAGGCGGTAACGCATGCCGACTATTCGCGCGCCTACAAGCTCATGTCGCGGCTCACCCTGCCGGGCGAGAACTACTTCGCGGTTCTCGCCCGCATACACCGGCACCTGCAGCCGCAGACCTACCTTGAGATCGGCGTCTCCAGGGGCAGGTCACTCGAACTGGTGCTCCCCGCGACCGTGGTGATCGGCATCGACCCGGAACCGAAGCTGGCAAAGCCCGCCGCCGCCAACCAGAAGATCTTCCGGGTCACCAGTGACGAGTTCTTCGCGCACCACGATCCGCGGGCCGAGTTCGGTGGCCGCGCCGTGGACATGGCGTTCATCGACGGCATGCACCGCTTCGAGTTCGCGCTGCGCGACTTCATCAACGTCGAGCGCTATTGCGTGCGCAGTTCCGTCATCCTGATGCACGACTGCTATCCGCTCGATGCCCGCACGGCGCAGCGTGAGCAGGAAACCGGCTTCTGGAGCGGCGACATCTGGCGGCTGCTGCTGCTGTTGCGCGAGCGGCGCCCGGATCTGGTGGTGCGCACCATTGCCACGCCGCCGACCGGACTTGGCATCGTGCTGAATCCGGACCCGGACTCGCGCGTGCTCGGTGCGCAGGTTGATGAGCTGATCCGCGAGTACCTTGCCAGGGACTTCAGCGCTCTTGACGGCCGCCAGAGCGAGGCGCTGGGGCGGGTGCCAAACCAGTGGCCGGTGATCCGTGCACTGCTCGATGCGCGCATGCGCAGCCAACCCTGACGGTCGCCGGCCCGACGGGCGCCGCTGCAGTCGCTTAGCGGCGCAGCGCATCCTCAAGGTTCGCCCGCCAGCGTCGCGCGTGCAGCATCAGCTTCTTGCGGATGCGCACGATGAACTTCAGCCGCTCGAACAGCCACAGGAGCGCTGCAGCCGCGAAGCGCGGGACGCCGGGCCGGAACACGTGACCGCCGGGTAGCGTGCGCGAGCCGCGGAAGGCGGGATACAGGCGCTGCACCCGCCGCAGCTCCTCGCCCGGGTCCACGCCCATCTCGGTGAGCTTGCGATAGAACGCCGTGGGCCGGCCGTCGCCGGTGCGCGTGTGATCCATGGCCACAGCATCGACGACGTAGATGGGATGCTGTCCGGCGATGGTTCCCGCCCAGGCGACATCCGTGCCCCAGGTGCTGCGGGTCATGCCGAACGTGGGCAGCAGCGCCGCGAGCGCGGCGGCGGAGAAAGTCGGCGCCATCACCTCGACGAAGCTCACGTGGCGCAGCAGGCATACGGGGTTGCGCACCAGCGCGTTCAGTGTCGTGTGCGTGAACCAGCGCAGCGCCGGCTGCGACAGGTAGGTCTGGTAGTGCTCGCAGAGGACGAAGAACCGCGACAGGTCACCCGGGCGCAGGTACACGTCATCGTCGATGAGCATGATGTAGCGGTAGTCGAAGGGCTGCGGGCGCTGCTTCCAGAACTCCACAAAGCCGTCGAGCTTGTTGAATCCGCCGTGGGAGTAGTGCTCCGCGAGGGTCTCCGGCCGCGGCGGCACGTACCAGCTGACGCAGCAGTCCCAGTTACGATCGGGGTTTTCCGCGAGCAGGCGCGGGTGGAGCGAGCTGGTGCCCGCCCGTACGAACAGCAGGTACGGCCGCTGTGCCGGCGGCGCGTGCGGCAGCCCCGCGGCGCTCGCCGCGGCTGCCGGGGGCGGCTCCGCCACTAGTCCTGCGCCTCACGCGGGCGCCACGCCTGCGTCAGTTCCTGCTGCTTGCGCGAGGGGACCGGGTCGTAGTGACTCAGTTCCATGGTGTAGGCGCCCTGCCCGCCCGTGAGCGCCTTCAGGCGTGACTGGTACTCGGAGACTTCCGCCAGCGGCACCAGCGCCTGCAGTGTCGCGCGTTGGCCCGGGAGCGAGCTGTTGCCGTTGATACGCGCGCGCTTGGTGGCAAGATCCCCGGTGATGTCGCCTATGGCGGTCGCGGGTGCGGTGATCGACAGCAGCATGATCGGCTCGAGCACGATCGGTGTCGCCTTCTGCAGCGCATCCAGGAACGCCTTGCGCCCGGCGGAAACGAATGCGACTTCCTTCGAATCCACCGAGTGATGCTTGCCGTCGTACACAATGACGCGCACATCCTGGATGGGAAAGCCAGCGAGCGCGCCCTCGGAGAGCACCTGGCGTACGCCCTTTTCCACCGCCGGGATGTACTGGCCCGGAATCGCGCCGCCGGTTACATCGTCCACGAACTCGAAGCCCGCGCCGCGGCCGAGCGCTTCGATGCGCAGGTACACTTCCCCGAACTGTCCCGCGCCACCGGTCTGCTTTTTGTGCCGGCAGTGCCCTTCGGCGGGCCGCGTGATGGTCTCGCGATACGGGATGCTGGGCGGGTGGGTCTTCACGTGCACGCCATAGCGCTCGCTCATGCGCTCCAGCAGTACCCGCAGGTGAAACTCGCCCATGCCGTAGAGCACCGTCTCGTTCACGGCCGCGTGGTGCTCGACGCGCACGCACGGATCCTCGGCGGTGAGCTTGTGCAGCGTGTCGGCCAGTCGCTGCTCATCGCCGCGCCGCTCCGGCTCGATCGCGAGCCCCAGCATCGGCGGCGGAAACGCTACCGGCAGCAGGTGATACTGGTCCTCGTCGTGCGAGTCGTGCAGCACGGCATCCAGGTGCAGCTCGTCCACCTTGGGTATGGCGCAGATGTCGCCGGGACCCGCGGCGGTGATCTCCCTGGTCTCCTTGCCCAGCAGGCTGAACAGATGCCCGATCTTCACCGGCTTGCGCGCATCGCCCACGAACAACTGGCTGCCGGGGCGCACCGTGCCCTGGTGCACGCGCAGCACGCCGAGCTTGCCCACGTAAGGATCGATGCTGACTTTGAATACGTGGGCGATTACGTGCTGGTCGGGATCCGGGCTGACCGGCACCCGGGTGGCGTTGTCGCCGGTACCTTTAAGAAACGGCGGCGGATTACCCTCGGTGGGGTTGGGCATCAGCCGCGTGAGCACCTGCAGCAGTTCCGGCATTCCGACGCCGGTCTCGGCCGAGAGGAAGCACACCGGTACGAGGTGTCCTTCGCGTAACGCCTGCTCGAACGGGTCGTGCAACTGCTCCGGCGACAGCTCCTCGCCCTGGCCAAGGTAGAGCGCCATGAGCGTTTCGTCGAGCTCGACCACCTGGTCGATGATCTGGGTGTGCGCCGCCTCGACCGAGGAGAAGTCCGCCGCCCGGCCGTGCGGCTGGAAGAAGCAGTCCAGGACCGCATCGCCGCCACCGGCTGGCAGATTCAACGGCAGACATTCGGCTCCGAAGGCTTCGCGCAGCTGCGCGAGCACCTCCGCGCTGCGCGCCTCGCGGCTGTCGATCTTGTTGATGATGACCACCCGGCACAGCTCGCGCTCGCGGGCGAAATCCATGAGTCTGCGGGTGAGGGCGTCGACGCCATTCACGGCGCTGACGACGATGGCCACGGCCTCCACCGCCTCGAGCACCGCGAGCGTTTTGCCGAGGAAGTCCGGGTACCCCGGCGTGTCGATCAGGTTGATGCGGGTGCCATTACTGTCGAAACTGCAGATCGCCGTGTCGAGGGAGTGCTGCAGGCGTTTTTCCTGGGGGTCGAAGTCCGACACCGTGGTGCCGCGCGCGAGGCTCCCGCGGGTGCGCAGCGCGCCTGCCTGCGTCAACAGGGTTTCAATGATCGAGGTCTTGCCCGCGCCGGCCTGTCCGACCAGCGCGATGTTTCGGATGTCCGAAGTGGTGTACCCCATTGGCCTGGCTCCCCCGGTTTTTCCGAAAGCCTACACCTGCCGGTGCGCCGGGAGCCAGCCGCCGGAGTACTATGTGAATATGCCCCAGGACGAGGCGAAAAAGCGCCGCGCAGCCGAGAAACTCCAGCAGCAGCTGGACGAGGCGCTGAGCGACAGCTTCCCGGCAAGCGATCCGGTCGCCATCGTGACCTCGCAGCACGAAGAAGACTGGGCAGAGGAACCCGCCGCAGCACCGGCGCCCAAAGGCGCTAAGGCGCGCTAACGCCGCAGCCGGCAAAACCCACGCGTTTTGCCGGCGGAAACGAAACTGATGTCCGCTGAAATCGCCGCAGGCGATTTCAGCCAATGGACTAAGGAGCGTTAAGCTCCAGGGCGGAGCCCGCCTGGTTCACGGTCGTGAGCACGATCGGGCGCCGCCAGACCCGCTGCAGGTAGCCGAGCACCTTGGCGCTGCGCTCGAGGTCGAGGCCGCGGCCATCAGTGGCGCTGTCGTGGCTGAGTTCCAGCGTGCCGTCGTTGCGCACATGAGCCGCGGACACGATCGGTGCCCCGAAGTTGTACTTCGGTGCGAGCACCGCCTCGTGCAGCGCGTTTAAGTCATGCTCGAGTACCGTGATCTGACCGTCGTTGCGCGCGCGGTAACGGAACAGCTCCAGCTCCTCGGCGAGCTCGCGGGTCAGGTGGTTGCGCACGAACGCGAAATCATCGTCCTGCTCCATGATGCTGCGGGCCGCGTCCAGCCCGTCGCGCTCGATTATTTTTTCCCACATCGAGAACCCAAGGTGATACGGGTTGATGCTCAGGGCAACCTGCGATTCGGCGGCGATCGGACGCACCACGTCCGAGTGGCATTTGATGGCATCCACGTAGGCCTGCTGCGGGATGAAGTCTGCCTCGCGCAACAGCCGCGCGTGCCAGTAGGACGCCCAGCCCTCGTTCATGATCTGGGTGGCAAACACCGGGTAGAAATAGAACGACTCCTCGCGCACCGCGAGAAAGATGTCCCGCTCCCAGCTCTCCATTTCCGGCGCGTAGTTCGCGACGAACCACAACAGGTCGCGCTCCGGGTGCGGCGGCACCGGTGCGCGTTTGCGCGCCTCGGGAGCCGCGCCGCCAGGGGCTTGCTCCAGGGCCGCGAAGCGCTTGCGGAAGGTGTCGTCAACGAGCAGCTTCTGATCGCTGGCGTATTCGGGGTAGCGCTCCCGCCGCAAGGACTGATCGACGTCAATGTGCTGCTCGAGGGCGAGCGCCGCATCCAGCGCCAGCTCGACGCGCTGCGCGCCGTGCGCCTCGATTGCTTCGGAGATCTGCCGGGCATGATTCGCGGCATGCTCGACGATGCGCTCGCTCACCTGCCCCTGGCAGCGGCGGAACAGGAGGTTGTTGCGCGAGAAATCCGCGTGCCCGAGCACGTGCGCGGTGACCAGAATGTTCTCAGCCAGTCCATTGTTTTGCGCGAGGTAGGCATGCCCGGGATTGCCCGGGAACACCACTTCGAAGAGGCGCGAGTGCCCCATGTGGCGCTGGATCAGCTGGTAGATGTAGCGCACGCCGAACGACCAGTGCGGCATGCGCACCGGCAGCCCATAGACGGCGATCTCCATCATGAAACTCTCGGGGACCGCTTCGAACTCGACGGGGTGGAACTTCAGCCCCGAGCGCGCCGCCAGCTCTTCGATGCGACGCACGTACGCCTGCCAGTCCTCGCTCATGGCTGCGCCGGCGCCTCGTTCTCGGCGCTGAAGAAATGCCGCACCGCGCCCCATACTGCATCGAAATCCGCCAGCGCGTAGCAGCCCGCCGCGCACCCGGCCGCCTGCAGCTCGGCGAACAGCCGCCCGGTCTCGGTCGCGAGCTGCCGCGACAGGCCCGAGGAGACCTCCACGTAGCCGGTAAAACAGGTATCGGCGGTGACGGTGGCGAGCGCGGTACGCGCGTCCGCGGCATCGCTCACCGAGTTGTCGCCATCGGTCGCGTAGAAGAGGTAAATGTTGCTGCGCCCGGGGTTGTAGCGCGCATCGATGAGCTCGCGCACCTTGTTAAAGCCGGTGGAGGCGACCGTGCCGCCGCTGCCGCTCACCTGGAAAAACTCCGGCTCATTGAATTCCCAGGCTTCAGTGGTGTGCGCCACGAACACCGTCTCGAGGGAACGGTACTCGCGCCGCAGGCCCTGCACCACCCAGAAAAAGAAGGTCTTGGCGAGCTTGCGGTCGCGGTCGGACATGCTGCCCGACACGTCGAGCATGAAGAACACCACGGCGTGCACGGCGGGCTGACGCCGGCGTGCCAGCTGACGGAAGCGCAGGTCTTCGTCGGTGAAATTCGGCGTGGCACCCGGCGCCCCGCGCCGCTTCACCAGCTCCTTGAAGGAGCGGCGCCGGTCCAGCCGCGAGCGCGCGCCGCGGCGGTCCCAGCCCTCGCGCGTCCAGTCGGTGGCATCGGAGGGTCCGGCGCGCGCCTTGAGGTTCGGCAGCTGCATCTCCTCCCACAGCCAGTCGACAATGTCGTCGATCTTGAACTCCAGGAGCAGCTGCACTTCGCCTTCCTCGCGTCCGCCGGGGCCTTTTTCACCGTCCGCCTCTTTGGATGGATCCGTGAACACGTCCCCGGGTTTCGCCTTGCCCTGTCCGGCGCCCTGCGATTCATCGGCGCGCCGCAGGCGGAAGTGATGGTGCTCGAGCATGCGCACGGGCACCCGCACGGTGCGCGCGCCCTCGTTAGCCAGGTCCGCGCCGGCGATGATGTCCGGCAGGTTGTCGCGTACGGCGGCGCGGATTTTCTCATCGTGACGCAGCCAGTCGCGCGCGCCGCGTGAAAACAGCTCGTACCATTTCGCGGCGCCGGTCTGGGAATCGCGCTTGCCGCCATCCGCGTCCATTGCAGTGCTGCTACTCCTGTGCCAGCAGAGTGGTTACGTAGCTGAGTGCTTCCTTGGCACTGTGCTCGTCGTAACCGTACTCGGCCACCAGGCGCTGCTGCACTACCGAGATCTTCTGGCGTGCATCCTCGTCCGGGCGGGCCGTGGAGGTCACGAGCCGCAGTACGTCACGGCGTTCCTCGAACAGGTATTGTTCGATCGCCTCGCGCATGCGGGCGTGGCTTGCGAGCTTGAACTTCTCGCCGGTCTTGAACGCCACCATGGCTTTGCGCACGACCTCCTGGCGGAACGACTGCTTGCCGGAGTCCGAAATCTTGATCTTCTCTTCCACCGAACGCAGGAAGCGCTCGTCCGCCGGGCGCGCCTCGCCGGTGATCGGGTCGCTCACCTGGCGGTGATCAAGGGAGGCCTCGACCTCGTCGAGGTATTTCTCGAGCAGCTGCTGCGCCTCCGCCTCGAAGGAGGCGAACATGGCGCGGTGTACGTCCTCCTTGACCCAGCGGTTATAGAATTCCTTGCGCGCCGACACCAGGTGATCAATCCAGGCCTTTTTCTGCTTGGCGTCCATGCGCGCATCGCTCTCGATGGCGTCCTTGAGCGCCAGCAGCAGCTCCATGCTGGTGAGGCTGTGGGTATTGCCGCGGGTGATGGCGTTGGACAAGGCGTTGATCACGAAGCGCGGGCTCACGCCCGTCATGCCCTCTTCGGGCGCCTCCGCCCGCAGGCGTGCCGCTTCGCCCTCGGACATGCCCTCGACGGCATCGCCCGCGTAGATGCGCAGCTTCTTCGCCACGTCGAGCCCTTCGCGCTCAGGTTTCACCAGGCGCGTCAGGATACCGAACACCGCGGCCATATTCAGTACGTGCGGATCCAGGTGCACGTTGCGGAACGCCGGCGCGCCCGACACCAGCTTCTGGTAGATACGCGACTCATCGCGGTAGGACAGCGCATACGGGACCTTGATGATCACCATGCGATCCAGCAGCGCCTCGTTTTCCTTTTCCTGCAGGAACTTATGGAACTCGGCGAGATTGGTATGCGCGAGAATGGTCTCATCGACGTGGATCAGCGGGAAGCGCGACACCTTGACGTTCTTTTCCTGGGTCAGCGTCAGCAGCAGGTACAGGAACTCGCGCTTTACCTTGAGGATCTCGATCATCTCGAGCATGCCGCGGCTCGCGGCATACACCGCGCCCGACCACGACCAGGCCCGCGGGTCGCCCTCGTCGCCGATCTGCGCGACCTTGGCGAGATCCACAGAGCCGACGAGGTCGGCGATGTCAGCGGTGGTGGGATCATGGGGCGCATAGGTGCCGATGCCGATGCGCGAGGCCTCGGCCAGGAACACACGCTCCACCGGCACGCGCACGAAATCGCCCTCGAATTCGCGTTCGACGAAATCCCGCGCCCACGGCGACAGCTCGCCCTGGATGCTGACGCCATAGCGATCGCGGAAATCGGCGCGCAGGCTGGTGGGGATGAGATTCAACGGATTCTCACGCAACGGCGAGCCGCGGATCGCATACAGCGCGCCTTCGTCGGTGCGGCTGTATTCCTCCAGTCCGCGCTTGAGCAGAATGGCGAGCGTGGACTTGCCGCCGGAAGGCGGACCTAAGAGCAGCAGCAGGCGCCGGCCCACATCGGAACCGGCGGCGGCGGCCTTGAAGTAGTCGACCACCCGCGACAGCGGTTCGTCGATGCCGAACAACTCGCGCTTGAACAGTTCGCGCGCGCGGCTGCTCTCGGAAGCCTCCGGGTCACCGCCGCGGCCGTGCCAGCGCAGCATGTCCCATACGTATTCATGACTGGTGCGCGCCAGCGCCACGGGATTTGCAGGCAGGAGCCCGGAAAGGAATTCCCCAAACGTGCCTTCCCAGCGCTGCGCCCGATGCAGGCGGCTGAATGAACTTAGGGTATCGATGAAATCGGCACTAGTGCCGTTGGAGTCCGCGTCAGCAGCAAGCGGTCGCATCGTCCTTACCTCCCGTTGAGCTCATCAGATTCCGAGCCGGGGCCGGCGGTGCCGGCGATGCCAGCGTCGGATTAAGTTAGTCCCAAGGCGGCACCCAATGAGTGACGGCGTTCCGATCCTAGCGCACCTATTACGTTAAGACGATCACAGCACCGGATTGTTCATTCCGGGCGCCGCGGCTGGCAACCGCGCTCGGCAGGCCGGACAGCACACCAGGAGGACGCTGCGCTGGAATGCCTGAATTTTCCGCCTCGCCCACGCGCCGCACACAAACCGAGCAGTGCTTCAGGGTTTGGTTACTCGCGGCGCGGCGCCCCGCCGCAGCCTCTCGTTATTGTGAACTGACGCACTGCGCCTCTTTCGAGGCAACTTATCCTGCAGTCGCGAGGTGTTGCGCGCACTTATGGAGTGGTGCGGGCCTTACGTTCCATGGACGGAGCACTTACAGACAACGGTTATTTGCGGAGATACGTCACGTGGCCAATGCAGCATCGTCTGCGCCCCGCACGCGCGAAACAGCCAGCGCTCCGGGCGCGGCATCGGGGACCTCCCCGACAGCCACTCCGGCGGTGGACGTTACCGTGCTTACCAGCCGCGACGATTTCCTGCTTGAGCTTGGCCAGACGCTCGGCGGCCAGGCGGCCGTGCGCCCGGTCGAATCCATCGACGCGGCGCTGCCGCACCTCTCCAGCACCCGGCGCGCGCAGCTGCTGGTCATAGACGCGCGCGGCGTAACCGAGCTGCGTGCCGCCACCGATGCGGCGCATGCCGAGGCGCCGCATGCCGTAGTGCTCGTGTTCACCGAGGCCGCGGCCGAGGCACAGGCCGGCGTGGCCCTCAAGGGTTCGAAGGTGTTCGCGGTCCTGCCGCTGCCGCTCGACGCGCGCAAGACCCAGGCGGTATTCCAAGGCGCCGTCGCCGACGCGCGGCGGCGCAAGGACAGAGCGCCGAGCGAGCAGGTCCAGGCTCCGAAACTGAGCATCGGTACGTTCCGGCCAGCGTCGGCGAGTACTCCGGAGCCTGAGTCTGACGACGGCGGTTCGGGCAACTGGCGCAAATTCCTCATGATCGGCGCTGCCGCCGCGGCCGCGGTGGCGCTTGCAGCCGGGTCATGGTTCTTCCTGCACGGCAAGCCGAGCCCGGTAGCCCCGAAAGTCCCGCCCGCGAGCGTGGCAAACACCGCGACTGCGGTGGCTGACCAGGCCGCCGCCGCGCAGCCCGCGGCGCCGGTCGCCGATACCGCCATCATCCAGGGCAAGGTCGATGACCTGCTCGAGAAAGCGCGCCTTGCCATGCACGAGCGGCGCTACACCGAGCCGGCCGGCGACAACGCACTCCTGTACTTTCGTTCCGCCGCCGCCGCCGACGCTAACAACGGCGAAGCCCGCGACGGTCTGCAGCGCGTGGCCGGGGTACTCGCGGGGCGCTTTGAGGAAGCGCTGAGCGGCGCACGCTTCGATGAGGCCGCACTCAACCTCGCCAACTTCCGCGCCGCGGCGCCGGGCGACCCACGGGTGGGCCCCTTTACGCAGCGGCTCGCCGTAGCCCAGATCGGTAAGGCCATGGCCGACGGCAACCTCGATCGCGCGGCTGCACTGGTGCGCCAGGCGCAGCAGTCCGGCGCCGTGCCTGCCGATCAGATCGCCCGCTGGCGCGCCGACCTCGCCAAGCATCAGGAGGACACGCGGGTGCAGCACCTGGCGGGCCTGGTGGAGGATCGCGTTCGGGACGGCAAGCTCACCGACGGAGATGACAGCGCCAAGGCCTACGCGCAACAGCTTACGACCCTCAGCCCCGGCAGCCCCGTCACGGTGCGCACGCTCCATGGCTTGATCGGCGCCTACCTGCGCAAGGCGCGCGAGGCCGCGGTGGCGAAGAACACGGCAGACCAGGACCGCTGGCTCAACGAAGCGCGCGAAGCCGGCATCAAACCCAGCGAGCTCGCAGCCTTCCAGCGCGATCTGGCCAGCACGCGCCAGAAAGCCAGTGACGCGGAGGGCGCGCGCCTGGCGCAGCTTTTCCGTGATCGCATGGGCTCGGGCGCCCTGACGGATCCGGCACAGGACAGCGCCGCCTACTACCTCACCCAGATACAGGCGAACTCTGCCAACGATCCGGCGTTTGCCCAGGGCAGCCATGATCTCGCCGGCAAACTTCTGGAGCGCGCCCGCGCTGCGGTACTCGCCGGCAAGTCCGCTGACGCTGACCTCGCGGTTGCCCGGCGCTTCGGCGCGGATGCGGCCGGCATCAGCGCCGTGCAGCAATTGCAGAATCAGCCCAAGGCGTCGGCTATCAACACCGCCGCGCTTGCCTCGCAGCTCAAGCAGACGCGCGCCACGAATCCCGACTACCCGCAAAACGCCCTGCTGAAGCAGATCACCGGCTCGGTGGTGGTCTCGTTTACCGTGGATACCAGCGGCGTGACGCGCGATGTACACGTGGTCGAATCGACACCGGCCGGTGTGTTCGATAACGCCGCGATCAGCGCCGTGCGGCGCTGGCGTTATGAACCGATGCTCGTCAACGGCACTGCCGTCGAGGTGCCGGTGAAGACCCGGATGCTGTTCCAGCTGCCCAAGTAGATAGATAAGTAGAAAGCAGGAGACATTCCAGATGATGGTTGCAGCCTCACAACGTCAGCGCCAACTGCTCACGGCCGGCATCGGTGCCGTCCTGATCCTCGTGATGGGCGCGGTGCTGCTGTTCGGCTTCCGTCTCGCGACACAGATGCGCACCAGCATCAGCGCGTTGCAGACCGCCAGCACACTGCAGACTTACCCCGAGACCATCGCCCAGCAGCTGAACTCGCTGCGCGATCGCCTGGAGGTGCGGGCGTATTCCGGACAGGCACTCGCGGACCTGCAGGCCACCGTCAAACACTTCGACACCCACCTGCGCCAGCTCGAGGCCAGCGGGGATGCCGATGCGCCGCAGTTGAGCCGTGCGCAGCTCTTGTGGCGCCAGTACCAGCCGGTGCTCGAGCCGGTGATCACCTTCACCGGCCAGCCGTACCTGGACTCAGATAACGGCGGCAGCTCACTCTCGACCCAGGGGCGCCGCCACTACGCCGAGGTCAAGCGCGCGCAGCTGTTCGCCAGCGAAAACGCGCGGCCGCTGCAATCGCAGCTCGCGAGCCTCGCCACGGCCCTGCAGCACAGCTCCTCGGATGCCGCCGCGCGCCTGCGTGCGCTGCTCTCGGCGGGCGTGCTTGCGGCCCTGGTGCTGGCGGTGGCCGCCGGCTACTTCCAGCTCAC